>Ga0070729_10000188_pt1 | contig 151481 bp, 124 predicted proteins | sample tdDd472_FD_66725 | JGI IMG/M metagenome (GOLD analysis project Ga0070729, IMG submission 66725) | Marine sediment microbial communities from the Atlantic coast under amendment with organic carbon and nitrate - tdDd47.2 | ecosystem: Environmental > Aquatic > Marine > Coastal > Sediment...
GAAAATAATTTATCATGTAAAATACTAGGCTAAGAAAAGTGGTTTTTTTAAGCCAGGGATTTCTTTATCTGTTGACAGCTGGAGTCCTTTTATGTGTTATACAGATTCTAATAACTTGTATATTACTGAAGCACCAACTATACAATTGGCCAAATATTTTTTCATTTCGTTATAACTTAACTTGTCTTCGATGTTATCCCAATTCCCTGTATGCGCTATATCATTTCGAAATTTCCTAAGAGTATTCATTTTAGAAATTATTTCATTATCAATTTCTATAGCATTGTTTGATTTGGAAATTAGACTAATTAAATGATTTAATTGATGACCATATGTTGCACTACTCTTTAAAAAATTATTAACATCATTTTTGCCTTTTCTTTTATGAAACTCTTTAAAGCATACCTGTCCTATAAGTAATTCGAAAACTCTGTTTAGACTCATAACAAAATTCTTTTTATTGGACATTGTAAATGCATCAATTGCATCAAGTAGATTATTTATAACGATATCGTCATTATTCTCAAAAAATGTAATTACAACTGATACATTTGAATCTTTTAAATCTTTCATGTAGTACAGATCGGCCGGCCATAAGCGAACAGAATTATCTGAATATTGTTGTTTAATCCTAGAATTATTACCATGCATTTCTAATGGAAAGTACTTGCCTGATGGTGTGTAGCTTATTTCAATAATTGATGCAGTCTCTGGAATTCCTAAATCAGTAAAGAATAACCTATTTATTTGATTTGGAATCATGTCAAATGACGCAAAATATGTTTTTGCACCAACAATTACATATAAGCTCCCAAATGCATTATTACTTATTGATTTTTCGACTTCAATAATAGCTTTATTTTGATCCATCTGAAAGTTACTATTGGCGCAATTTTCACAAGGAATATCATTCATCATGCAATATAGATCTTTTAAACTTTCGGTCCCGAAGAAATTAACTGAATTTTGACCAATATCCTTTCTACACTGAGGGCATAAATATCCAGAATCAAGTTGATAGAATACTTTACTTATAAATTCAGGGGGAACCTTATTATTTATAAATGTTATTTTTTCTTTTTCAATCTGTTTCATCTGTTCAGCTTTGATCTCTTTTTGTTCTTTTTTTTTCTTTTCTTCGAGTTCTTCTTTGGTATAACCTTTAAGTATTTTCATTTTTTCCTTCTGTATAACGCCCGCATAATCCGCGCTGGAATCAGTTTAACTGAGTTTGTTCAAAGATGTACAGAATTTTTTAAAAGGAGCGGTTAAGCGTCGGTTTCATGCGATTGTTACACATTCTCACATTTATAAGAGATTCAATGAAAACAGAATACTGTGAAATGGATGCATTTGATAATAAATAAACTGTTTGCTCTGACCAATCCTTTCTATTTTTAGATGATTTTTCCATTAGTACATATTTCTTATAATATTTTAGGTTTCCCGCAAAAATGTATACGTGAGAACACACCGGAAGTGTCATGAGAGAACCTTTTGTTGTGATTTGAAAGCATGACCGTGTCCTGGTGGGCTATGATTCTTCTTTATAAATAATCTTAATATGAGTGGTAGGTCTGTGACAGTAAATGCTTCATTGGTAATCATTGTTCCGTAGCATGAAGAGCACTCTTCCTCTTCATTATTAATCTCTTCAGTGATACTTTCTAAACCGTATTCTCGGATGCGAATCTGTTCAAGCAAACCACTGTATTTATTGGAGTAGAGTCCATAATTCCGGATTGTTACTGTACCTTTGGGGGGAATATGACTGAGATATCGATACCAGAATGTATTCACATCAAGAGTTATTGTCTTTTCTTTACCCATATGACGATCTCGAATTGTGTAAGTACTTTCTTCGGATGAGTATTCCAGATCGTTTTCAATGTCGATAACCAATCCCGATACGGATTTAGAGAGATAGTTTACGATACTGTCTCCATTGAATTTATGTATGGCCGGGTATACCGTCCATTTTCTCTCGTCACAAGCTTCAAAGGTCTCTTTAAAATGATTTCGCAGCAAAGGATGCATCTTCTTTTTTAAATGAGGAATCAGTGTTTCTTTTGTCACATCTCTTAGCGTGTTGTATTTAAGGCTACCGCAGAGAACCCATTTATTAATAATATTATTGCTTAATCCGTGGTCTGTTACGATGCAATGCATATGTGGTTTGAAAAATAATCCCTGTGCGTGGCTCTGAAATACCATAATGATTCCGAGTGTGATTCCCAGATCCTGTTGAAGTTTTTTGAATGCTTTTTGAACTGTGTGGAAGAATGAATCGATGAACATCTTTTTATCATTTTTCCATATTTCTGTTAGTTCTTCGGGAATGGAGAATGACAAATGATAGTGACCGGTAGGGAGTAATTTTGCCTTGAGTTTATTTGCCCATTGAATCTGATTTTTCTTTGAGCAAATGGGGCAACCTCTCTGATTGCAGGGATTGTAAACAACGACTTGGGTTCCGCAATCCTGACAACGCAGGATTCTTCCGCCTTTTTCAATGGTCCGGCATGTACTCATGTTTTCCAGAGCATAATATTGTTCTGTTTCCAAACAGAGGATATTCTCTTTATAGCTATCTAGGAAATGTGCTGGATCCATAAAATGGATCACAACTGAATTTGCTTTGGTGATTCAAATTTTTAGGAAAAATATTCTTCCCTACGGCGGAGCCGGATGTGTAACATATTACATCACTAGAAAACCATGTATCAGAACAATCAAAAAAATAACTCACTTATTAAGTTACATGGAAAACTATATAACACCGTGAATAAACGGTGATATATAGCTTAAATTACTAAATTACATATATGGTTTTCCGTATAACACCCCTCGTATGAGGAGTTATACGGTTGCAATATATTTTCCGAATTCAACCGGTTTTACAGTTATCTGCATATCAAATACATTTCAGGTCGTAATATATACTTAAATCTCTCTAAGAGTATCAGCAATATTCCCCCTCAAAGCGGCAAATGCAGGTAGTAATCCCAGAATTCCACCACAGAGAATCGTCAGAATTATCCCTGAAAGTAATGCTGGTAACTGAATGGCAACTTCCGGATTCATATTTTCTGCAAATTCTCCCAATAATGGTGTAATATTTCCCAGAACCGATTCTGCCAGCAAAAAAGCTAGAATAACACCGGCAGTAGTGCCGAGTAAGGTAAGCATGATTGACCAGCTCCAGAACTCCCGGATCACCTGCAACCTTGAAGCCCCGAGAGATCTTTCAAGAGCGATCTCTCTTCTCCTTCCCAATGCTTCTACTACCATAATGCTGAATATCCCTAAAGAACTGGTCAGCAGAATAACTATTCCCAGAATATTCACAGACACTGTAAAAACGGAGACTGCTCTTCTCAACTCATCCATATATGTAGAGAAACCATTGGGCTTCCCCTCCCATACTATTAAAGGAGAGTATTCTCCATAATTATTTTTAACTATTTGTGAAATTTCAGATTCCACTGTATCTACTGAATTAAAGTCGCTTTTTACAACAATTCTTCCGGCGAGATAATCCAGAACTCCTTTCCCTTTTTCGGATACAGGAAAAAAGGATGTTACGGGAAAAATGACATCGGCTATACCGTATGACCGACGTGCTATTTCTGTTGGATTTTCATATACACCGGCAACAATATACTTAGTTAACAGTGCTCTTTTACGACTCTCTTTTTCAATTTCTTTCCCTGGAGGGGAAACATACTGCCCGATAGCAGCTTCTGCCGAGCCAAAGAATATGATAGCGGTATCTTCACTTAACCAAATCTTTTTGAATCCCGACATGTAATCCTTTTCGGTCATAGAGACTCCCTGAATAATATCCAGGGAAAAGACATCTAGATAGGAATGATCTGTACCCATAGTATTTCTGATTTTATAAGATTTACCATTAACGTAAATTTCCGGAAGAGGAAATGGAACGATTAGTGCCGCTTCTGAAATGGAAGCTCCATCTGATTTCAAAATATCGTAAATGCTGCTATCCCAATCTCCGGTTCTCTTCTGCTCCAGTTCTCCATAAGATGACCATTTTCCATTTGCAGCATATACAATTACACCTTTTTCATTCATACCGGAAACGACTTCATTTTCCAGGATGATTCCAGCACTGATAGAGAGAATGAGAATAGCAGAGCCAAGTGCAATGGCCAGTAATGTCAAAGACACTTTCACCGGTGTTTTTATCCAGTGGCGTACTAATAAACTCAGAAATTTTTTCACCGCATATCCTCTGCCGCTTTCAATCCCGAGTTTTGCCATGAGGGGAGAACTGCAAAAATAAAAGTGAGTAAAAATGAAAAAAACACTCCCGGAATTATATTCAGAACACTACCTCTGCTAAGATCCATTGATCGTTCCAGAACTCCGGAGAGAGGTAAAGCCAGTCCAACTCCTAAAACAGATCCTATTGCCGTAATGAATAAGGCTTCCAGGGTAAACAGACTTAGTACATCCTGTCTGGAAGCACCCATGGCTTTCAGGATGCCCATATGTCTTCTCATTTTAATATTTCTGCTCAATAGAATATTAGAGACATTGACTGCGGCAATGAATAAACCAGCGAAACTGAGAAAAAGGATGAGGAAAGTGATTCCCCTGTTTCTTGATATTATTCTTTGCGCTTCTACAGCAGGATTGGAAATGACAATCTGCCCTACTCCGTATTCTGATTTAAACCATTCTTTCAATAATAATGCAGTTTCATCGAGATCTGTCGGATCTGAAACTGTAAACCTGAGTTTGCTGTTCTCATTTCTGTTTTTTTTATGAGCAGTGAAATAAAAATTGTCATAATCACTGCCGATAGGTTCTAAGATGCCTACAATAGTGTAATATATGTCAAAAGAGATTATTTTTTTCCCAATAAGAGTTTCCACTGACTTATCACCTGAAAGCAAATCAGCAGTTTCGGAACCTAGAACAACTATATTTTTACTGGAAGTCATATCAGTAATACTAAAAAGACTCCCGAATTCTGCAACGATATTTTCTGCATTAAAAAACTGAGAGGTTACTGAATATCCGAAGAGTTCTTTTATTTCAGGGATGATATAGTCGGAATTATCTTTTGCATTTTTAAATGTATCAAGCATTTCAAAAAAAAGACTGGTTTCTTTATCATCATCACCTTCTTTCGGGCGGTAAAGCTCAAGATTTTCCATTCCGCCTTTTTCACTGATCATCTCTTCATTGAAAAATCCCATCTGAGTCGGTTCTTTAATATAAGCATATGAAATTTGAGGAACCAGTTCTGCCGCTTCGAGATCATCGACTGTCAATATTGCATGACCGGTTTTCAATGTTTCAATTGCCGCCTGATCCATATCCTCAATATTATCAACTGTCGTAACAACAAGCTCCCGATAATCCGATGAATACATTACTTCGGTATTAAACCGGCTTGTCTGCATGTGAAGTGCTATTCCTGAAGAAGCAGCACCTGCTCCCAGAGCTACTCCGATTACAAGCAGTCCTGATTCGAGAATTCGGCTGGTAAAACGCCGAATTATTATCTTTAGAGGTTCTTTAATCATTGCTTATTTCATCTGTATGAAGTGAACCATCTTTTATTAATATCTTTCTCTTGGCTCTATTCACCTGGTCGGAATCATGTGTAACCATGACATCTGTAAGAGCATTGACTTTCACATCTCCTAAATCATAAATCTTACTGATATTTTTCAAAGATATCATTTTGATGCTCCTGAATATTTACATATCTGCATACAATTCATTATTCTGTTGTTTTATTTTTTTGCCTCTTCTCTCCCAGAGAAATAAGAATAGGGAGCAGAATCAGCGATGCCAGAGATGTGGTAACCATAGACAGAGCAATTATCCATCCCATATCATTAATAATTCTGTAAGCAGATAACAGGAGTACAAGAAAACCCAGCCCCACTGAAAGAGCATTGGAAAGAATACCCCTGGCTGTTTCTGAAACACTATTAATCAGACTTTCATGATAGTGTCCGGTTTTTTCATAGAGGATTTTAAACCGTGAGTATAAATGGATGGAATAATCGACACCGACACCGAGGCCCACGGCTGCGATAATCGATGTTGCCGGATTGAGAGATACCTTGAATAACCACATAATCGCAAAGTTGAAAAATACGGCTATCATTACCGGTATAGAAACGATAAATCCTGAACGGAGAGACCGGAATAATATTGATAGAACCAGTATTATTATAATAATCGTTGTCGTCAGGCTGAATACCTGGCTCTCTACAATGACTCTCCCATTCCTCAATCGCAGATAATCTCCGGCGTACCCGATTTTTATAGTGTCATCAAATAGGGAATCCAAATGAGGTTCAATTTCCAGAAGAAGCTTCTCCATAGCTTTTGTGTTGGAATCTGTCAGACGGACTGAGATTTTAACTCTCCTGAATTCCTCATCAACATAGGCGAAGATATTCCTGCTCCTCGGATCTTCGCTGGTCTCAACAAGTCTGAGCATTCTTATTAAAAACAACTGGTTCTGAGGGACTTCAAAATACTCCAGGCGGCTGCCTCTCACTCTGTAATATAGATAACTGATATAATCTGCAATGGATATTGTCTGGCTGACTTCGGGACGGGCATTGAGAATTTCCTGAAGTTTTCCGATATTCTCGAGTACTTCAAGATTTTTGAAGGTATCGGTCTCTTCTGATTCGAGAATGATCTGAAGGACACTGATTCCCCCCAGTTCATTTTCAATTATTTCTGCAGATTTTCGGATAGGATTATCTTTTTTGAAATAACGCACTTCATCGGTATCTGTGTTGATGTTCAGCATTCCCCATATTGAAAGCCCCATAAGAGAGGCAGTAATTATAAGAACAGGGATCCTCTTCTTCAGCATGACTTCAATAATCGTAGTAATGGTTTTCAATATATGATATTGCTGAGTATAGTGTTTTCTGTCTTTGTGTTCTTTTAATGGTTTATACCATGACAGCATTATCGGTATGTATACAAGGGAAAACACCATTGCTGTAATAACACCGAAAGCGAGGAAAAGTCCCATATTTCTCAAAGAGCGTCCCGGAGAAAATATAAAGGAAGCGAAACCTATAGCTGTTGTAATGCTCGTCAGGACTATGGGTTTCCACAGGTTTTTCATTGTTCGTATTATAGCTGTTCGCGATGTGAGACCTCTGTGCATAAAGTGAAAGGCTTCACTGACTATATGAATTCCGTCAGCACAGGCTATGGATATTAGTATAACGGGGATTACTGTTTCGGTTATCGTAAGATTAGACCTCAGTAATCCTTTCAGTCCGAAGGTCCAGATTATCGATGCAAAAGTGATGGTCAATGGTATCAGCATCCCGCGGAAACTTCTCAGAATATAAAAGAGCATAAGCGCTACAGCGAGAATGGCAACTGGAAATAGGACATAGAGATCATTTGCCATTTTCTTAACAATTTCCGCATTTACAATGGGATGGCCGGTTATATGAATCTCCACTTCCGGATATTCTGCTCTGTATTTTTCTATCAGAGAGACTGCTCTATCTGCCAAAGATCTCAGAGCTTCATCGGATAGGGCTATTTCATTGGAAACCGGGGCGACAATCAGAGTACTTTGATCCATTTCTCCCACTAGGAAATCAGATACAAAAGGATCCTTTTCAATAAATTCTTTCAGATCTTCAACATCGGCATCGGCAGCATGAACGATGCTCATGAGCCTGTCTTGATCCACCTCTTCAAGAGCAGAAAGTTCTTCTGATAAGTTATTTATTAATCGAATAGTCTCTTCGTTGTATATTCCTCTATCGTCTTTAATCAGAATGATCAGTTCATCGGAATTACCGAATGTTTCCTCAACATACCTATTATAGAGAAAAACACTATCGTTATCGGGCAGAACTGATGTAAAACTACCATCAATGGAAAGATATATAACATTGAAACCCAGCAATATAGTAATCGCTATTCCTGTTATAAGTATGGGAATTCTATATTTTAAAATTAATAATAACATTCAGTAAAACAGCCTCAAATATAAGTTCAATTATTTATAAGAATAGTATTATGGAGGGCAAATGTCCAGTAAGGTTAAGATTTCAGTAAACTCTATGTAAAAGAATTGTAAACTATGTAAAACAATCTCTCATATATCAGTAAATGCTCGATTGTCACAATTTACCATTGTATACTCAAAAATATGAAAAACAGAAAAATTATGAGTAATCTTTTCAGTAGAGTTTCCACTGCTGCTGTACTTCTTGCACTAATTACTCTTTCCGTCTTCCAATACCAATGGGTCAAATCTTCAGCTGAAAAAGATTTAATTGAGTTATATAAAAATATTAGTTTCAGGATTTACAGCGCCATCAGTGAAGAATTCAGCTATTATCCATTATTCTCAAATAGATATGATGATTTCAAAAATCTGAATAGTGAATCCGAATTAAGAAGTAAACTGACAGACCTCTTTGCAATTTCCAATAATTACGATGAGAATCAATATATCAATTCCATATCCTATATAAGAGTTGGAGAAGATAGCCGAAATTATTTTTCCTATTCATCAGAGGGATGGCGGGAATTATCAGAATTCCCGATAGATTCAGAATTTGACAAACCGGGTCCTTCACTAATACCCGATTCTGCTGATACAACAAAAGTTTGGATTTTTCTTCCCCTGAGAACTATGATCAAAGATCTCAGAATTCAAATCGTAATACATTTTGATCTCTTTTCATTTTATAAAAATAACATTGAACAGAAAATCACAACGCTAAGTGACGTTTATGAACTGAAATGGCACTATAAGTCATCAGATGAAATTATGGAGCCCTTAAAAGAATACAATTATATCTATTCACCATTCAAAGTTTTAAAAAACAAGTTTTTATCAATAGATTCACCCAAATATATTGAAGTCCCTTTACATGTAATTATGTTCAACGTTGACGATGGAAGAGCCAGACTTTACTATGAGTCTGTCAAAGATAGACACTTAAAACAAGGATTAAATGCCTATGTATCGGTTTACGATGATGGAATTCCACTAATTCAGTCAAAAGAGTATAATCTCACTCTTCAATGGATACTTAGCCTACTGCTATTGCTGGGGATCGGTATAGCATACCTGATAATTCTCTATCAGATTAATCGGTTGAAACAACTGCGTCTGCGGGAGAAGGAGTTTGTCGCTACAGTCACTCATGAATTGCGGACTCCTCTCACTGTTATTCACTCTGCAGCAGATAATATTAAAAGCGGAATAGTTACCCCTGAAAGAATAGAACAGTATGGACATCTGATTACTGATCAGTCGGCTAGACTCTCTTCTATGATTGAGGGAATCCTTCTTTTTTCCAGACTCGAAGGTAAAGTCGAGCAGTCTCCAATTACAAAAAATGTATATTTTAATGAAATAGAAAAAGATTTACAGGTCTTCTCTCAAACACTGGAAAAAGATTTCAACAAAAGGATCTCTATAGATTTCGGTTCTCTCGCAGCTAGTGCGGTTACAGATCGAGATACAATAGAACTGATCCTTACAAATCTTATATCAAATAGTGCTAAACATGCCTATAATCTTAAAACCGAAGGTGAAATCAGGGTAAAAGGACATGTCCAACTACCTCACACACTTATCTTTACTGTTGAAGATGATGGAGCGGGAATAGAAAAATCTGAAAAAAAACATATATTCGAACCCTTTTTCAGAGGTGATCACAGTTTTAAAAATCAGATCAAGGGTAGCGGGCTCGGGTTATACCTGTCTTTTAGAAAAGCGAAACTTCTCGGTGGTTCACTGTATGTGAAAAGTCCTTATGAAAGAGCAGATGGACGCATACGCAAAGGAAGCCGATTTACATTGACATTACCCTATCATGCTGGCAAAGGAGAAGATAACTCATGAGCAGAATTCTAATTATCGAAGACGAACCTGGTGTACAAATGACTCTCGAAGACAGGTTGAAATCCGAAAAATATGAAGTGGCAGTACGTGGTGATGGAATATCCGGAGAGGAAGCTGCTTTAAGCGGTAATTTTGATGCTATTCTTCTGGATATAATGCTTCCCGGAAGGGATGGTTACGCCGTTTGTGAAAATATTCGAAAAGCCGGATTAACAACACCGATTTTAATGCTTACAGCGAGAAACACTAATCTCGATACAGTTCTAGGTCTAAGGCAAGGTGCCGACGATTATATGGCCAAACCCTTTGATATGTCTGTATTAATTGCCAGGATCGAAGCTCTTATCAGAAGATCACAAATTAACGGGAATGATCAGGGAACAAATAAATTAATTTTGAGATTCGGAAATTTCACCTTAAACCTTGAAAAAGGTGAATTGTTTTCAGGAGGAGAGTCTATCTCTCTTAATGGTCAGGAATATAGATTGCTTGAATATCTAATTAATCACGACAATATGATTATCACCAGAGATAAGATGCTCGATGAAGTCTGGGGTTATGATACGGAAACATCTTCAAGAACTGTAGATGTTCACATTGCAAAAATCCGTCAGAAATTACAGGAATCAGAAATTCCCCGGCATATTCTCACAATCAGAGGACGGGGATACAAATTTATAAAATAAATTTTTATTAATATTTTGTATTTCAATATTGTTCACTCTATGCATAAGCAAATCTATTAATCTAAGATACAACCTTATGAAAATGTACTATTACAGAGCACTCTACTTAAGTGCGGCGGCTACAATATTGATTGGAGCAGGAAAGATGCTCTACGGTTCTCCTGAACAGGTAAAAGTTGAAGTGCCTCTAGTCACTCATGTTGTAGAACAGGTTGAAAAACCAGTTGAAATATCAGATATCAACAAATGGATTGAAGAAAACCTCGAGGAAAGCATCACCTTTTATACAGAAGAAATGACCAAAGACAAACAAATTTCCAATGCAATAATATCGAATTCTCTAAAAAATGATATTCCTGTAAATCTTGCATTTTCTATTGCCTATAAAGAAAGCAAATTCAAGAAAGATGCATATAACGATAATGGAAAAAGCAAAGACAGGGGATTATTTCAGCTCAATGATAGTTACAGGCAGGACTGGAGCATCGATGATTTCTACGATATAGAAAAAAATTCTTTCGAAGGCACCCGATATCTGAAAGAAATGATAAACCTCAATGAAGACGATGTAGAAAAAGCATTATACTGTTACAACGCCGGTCCGACGAAAGTGAGAAGAGATGGAATAATTCCTGAAAGCACAAAAATATATGCCTTGGAAATAATGAAAATGGAAGCTATTTTGAATCAGCAACTTAAAAATTGGATTATTAATTAAAAAAATCTAGCATCGTGCCTTTGAATGGTATAAATTTGGTATCATGCATGTAGAGATGAGTGAAATCGAAGAATACAAAAAAGAAATAAAAGATCTTAGAGAATTAATCGATATCGGTAAGAGTCTGAATTCTAATTTGAAATATTCAACTCTTCTCGATTCTCTTCTTCTGACCTGTATGGGAAGAGCTATGGTCGTCAAAGCCGGTCTTTTTATACGACATGATATTGATAGTCGAGAATTCACTCTCTATCGCAATTATGAGGGATTCAATCCCGACAAAAATGAACATTATGCGGTTCATGATGAATCAGAGCTTGTAATTTCCCTGACCAAATCAAAAAATTGCCTGACCATGCCTGAACTTCTTCAGGATATTAAAAATATTGCTGATTTGAAATCTTTTACAATTCTAGAACCGTCTTTGATTATCCCCATCATTATGAAAGATGAACTGCAGGGAATCATTGTTCTTGGAGAGAGGATCACCGGTACGCCTTTTGAAGAAATGGAAAAGGAGTTTTTAAGGAATGTCGCCGACCTGGGAGCGATTGCCATTCACAATGCATTTCTGCTGGAAGTATCTTCAACTGATATGATGACAAAATTGAAACTGAGACATATCCTTTTTCAGAATATGCGGGATATCTTTGCCAATTACAACGAAGAGAGGATCTCTCTTCTGATGATAGACATAGACCACTTTAAAAATCTTAATGATACTTACGGTCACTCATTCGGGGACATCGTAATCAAGGAGATCGCCGCTATAATACTTCACAATACCAGGATAGAGGATATTGCCGCCAGATACGGCGGAGAGGAATTTACAGTAGTACTGAGATACATCAGCCTGGATATTGCACAGATCATAGCTGAAAGAATTCGCAAAACAGTCGAGGATACATCCTTTAAAAATGATAAGTCTATAGTTAAATCCACAATTTCAATTGGTCTTGCTCAATTTGATCCCAAGATAGATAAAGTACCACAGGATTTAATAAAAAGAGCTGATGCAGCTCTGTATAAGGCAAAGGAAAATGGAAGGAACAGAATCGTAACTGTATGAAAAAGCTTCTGATATTTGTTTTTGTCTTATTTACTCTTTTTCCCCTTTCATCTCAAAATCAACTACCTGATGTGGAAATGATTTCACTTGTATATGAAACAATAAACAGCTCCATTTCCAGATTGAAAAAAATGGGGAAACCGGGAAAAGAGGAAATATGCGGTCTGGTATCCGGGCAACTTCGTTATTCGACAGTACTGACAGGTTTCAACAAAGTGGAAAATATTCTGGAGTATATTGAGTTTTGTGACTTCAACATAACTCTTACCGGTAGCCAGATATCTGATGTTAACTGGGGTGGATCGGGAACATCCTATTCTGAATTTATTTTGACAGGTATTGATGAATTAACAATGATTATGGAATTTGATCTTAAGAGAAAGATTCCCGTAGGTGGCAGATATCTGATTATTAGAGACGGAGAAGATCCCCGTGAGTATCCCTATGATATTTTAGGAAATTAATATGAGTTTTGATTGTAAATACAAAGTAAAAGACGGCCAGTGTCTCAAAATAAAAAAAGAATGCAGTCCCGGTGATAAAGGCTGCATCCTCCATGGAAAATTTGAGTTTCCATTTAAAGAAGAAACTGTTAAACAGAAAAAATCATCTTGCTCTTTGCAAGACGTTTCCGAGACGCCCTGATCTCGTACCCATAGGATTCGAGTATTCCATCGAGTTTATTCTTAAGAGTTTCAAATCCGAATTCCCTATCGCCTATTTGAAAGTTTTTCTCTGTCATCTCTAATCTCAGCTGTTTATCTGTAAGTATCTTATAAATCGCGGGATAGATAGAATCTTCAATTATCAAATTCCCATATTCATCGTAGCGATCACGAATCTCGAGGTTATCAAACCCGGCCCCTTTTATGTCTGTTTTGTACACTAGATATGTGCTGATGACAACGGGAACTTTCGCTGCAATGGCCTCAAGATAAGCATTACCGAATCCTTCCCAGATCGGTAGATATGTGGCGATATCGGCATTTACCAGAACATCTCTGTTTGTATAGAGCTTTTCGCCGGCTTCATTATTGCCTCGCACAGATGCGACCCTATGGGAAATGAGATGCAGTGATACATCGAGTTTATCTGCTAGCTTTTTAATTTCCCCGACATAGGAATCATCCAGTTCATCTCCCTGATAGAGTGAAACAATAAATTTTACCCTTTTCTTCAGTTCCGGATAAGTTCGATTAAATCCGGCAACTAGTGCAATAGAGTCTTCAATTCGTTTGCGGGGAACAATGCGTGTAGGCTGAATAAAAAGCAGGTCATCATCTGCAAAACCGAGATCCTGACGGAATTGACCATTGTATTCATCTGGAACAGGAGCTTTAGAAAAATCCTCGCAGTTAGGCACTACATGGGGATTCACCCTTTTTATGGATTTTAATATGTGCCCTGCATAAGAAGAAATAACCACATGTTCCAACCCGATGTCATGAGAGGGCATCATCTCTTTCAAAAGATCTTCGATCCGGTTCTGACTGAATCGGCTTCTCTCCCACCAGAAATCGTGATGATGAAAGATCGTTGCCACTTTTTTCTCTGTTGCGATCTTATGCACAGCTATACCCGTAAGAAGAGCCATAGGCATGGCATTAGTATTCTGAGCTATGAGGACATCAATATCATTGTCCTGAATAAACTCGTAGAGACTGTTGGCCAGGGCTTCACCTTCACTCAGCATTTCCACTGTTATCTGATTGATATCCTGTTGTGAGACATGAGATTGTTTACCTGTCAGGTAGGGAAACACCACTTTCTCATAAGATTTCTGTTGTGGAGAATCAAAACCAAGTGTTTTATTCTCATACTGATTCTCTATGGGTACGTTTTTTACGACAGCACCATATTTTCCGGCAATTGTAAATATTTCATGTCCTTTCTCTGTAAGGACTTCAATCCATTTATCGACTTCGAGGGACACACCGTCTACGTCTGCCAGTTTCCCACTTATAAATGCAATTTTATATGTATTACTCATGTTGTAATTACTCGCTTATTTTTTAATAACGATAGAATCTTATTGATTCTGTTTTACTAATTTATATCCCCTTAAAGGATTTCTGACAATTTAATTTTTAAAATTTATCAGCCTTTGACTCCTCCGGCAGATAGTCCACCGACAAGATTTTTCTGAATTGCCATAAACAGGGCAATAACAGGCATTGCAGTCAGCATTGAAGCGGCCATAATCCTATCCCAAATTGCATTTTTTGATACAAAAAGAGAACGTAGCCCCATAGGTAATGTATAGATTTCCGTATAACCTTTAAGGAATATGGAAGCGTATAGATATTCATTCCATGCGATCATAAATGAATAGATGAAAACTGTAACTATCGCTGATATTGAAAGAGGAATGACTATCCTGACGATTGTTCCCAACCGCGAAGATCCCTCGATCATAGCAGCTTCTTCGATTGAATAGGGAATAGTTCTGAAAAAATTCCCCAGCATATAAAGCGCTACAGGCAAAGTCTGGACCAGATAAATTACAAGCAAAGCCAGAAATGTTCCTGTCTGTGTGTTCAGAAGTCCGAGATTAGCCGCCATTTTATACAAAGGAATCAGTAAAAGGATACCTCCAAACATATAAACAAAGAGCACTCCCCGTTGGATTGTTGACCGGCCGCTGTATTTTAATCTGCTGAAAGAGTAGGCACCGAATATCGATATGCTTACCGAAAGAAAAGCCGCTGAAAGTGCAAGGATAAGTGAATTTCCGAAATATTTCAAAAAAGGAAAAACGTTTCCTGTATCCTGATATTTCTGAATGATAGCTTTTCTCTGAGCTTTAGTCAGATCCGGTGTATTCTCAAGCAAATCTTTAATAGAATCGGGAATATTCTTCTCTCCCTGACCGATATTCAATAGCTCTTTATAAGCCTCTAGATTGATTTGCGTAGGGATCAAAGAGGGATTTCCCCAATCCCATTGATATTTGAGGGACATGGAAAGCATCTGAATAAAGGGAAATACTGCGAAAATCACTATAAAAATTACAAGGGCATATAGTCCTATTCTTTTGGATAACTGTTTAGACTTTACCATTTCAACACCTTCTTAACATAATAAATAATGAATCCGATCAGCAGCAGAAACTGGATTACTGCAAGCGATGAACCCTGGCCCATTTCCATAGCACCGGTAAAGGCTTTGAAATACGTATAAACAGAAAGAACTTCCACATTATCTGCGAGCAGGTAAATATCTTCAAACTTGTTAAAATTCCATATAATTCTGAGAAGAACAATTGAACCCATAACAAAATAGACTTCGGGAAATGTGATAAAACGGAATTTCTGCCATCCGCCGCATCCATCGATATCAGCTGCTTCATATAGGTTTTTATCAATTGCCTGAAGTCTTGATAGAATCATTAAATATGTAAAGGGAAAGTTTCTCCAGATACTGAAAATAATAGTAACCCAGATAGCAGCCCCCGGTGTGCCGATCAAATTAAAACGCTCTGCAAAAAGACCAAGTTTTTCCACTGTAATATCCATAAAAATCCCCTGTACGGGATCGAAAATGAATTTCCATGCAAACACAACAGAGATTACCGGAGCGACATAGGGAAGCAGTAGAAGAGATCTGACAAGTCCTCTCAAAAAGAATTTCTGATTCATTACCAAAGCGACGATTAATCCGAAGATGGTAGTGCCCACAGTTGTAAAAACAACATAAATGACCGTGGTCAGCACTGCTTTCCAGAACTGAATGTCAAAGATTACATTTTGAAAGTTCATCAGTCCGATGAATGTGTTGTCACCGCTGAGGTTAGTATCAAAAAAACTCAAATATACATTATATACAATCGGGTAAATTACCAGTAGGGAAATTATCGCTGCTGCAGGAAGTATTAAAACCCAGCCCAGAGTAGATTCTCTCTGTACCCTATCGAGCTGCTTTCCACTGATACTTTTAGAAAGTGATAAATTCATTAAAACATTCTCCAGAGGAAAAAAACCCTTTTTCAAAGGGCTTCTTTCCGTAAGTCTTATTTTACAAGTTTCTGCATCTCGGCTTCTGCCCAGGACATAGCTGAGTCAACACCTTCACCTTCCTGAGTAATTCTATAGAGCATCTGTGGAATGATCTGCTGTGAAGTGATAACACTGGCAGCTTCAATTACATTACCTCCGACGATACCAAATGATTCAATGTTGTTCAGACCGTCGATTATTTCTGTCATCTTTTCGGGACCGTAGTTTTTGAATATACCCTTGGGATCATTCTGAAAACGGGCATTATCGGCAATTCCTCGAACCATAGGATTCATGCCGCCTGGAGCCATATGAAGAAATGTGATATAGGCATTCTGTGTATACAGATACTCAATGAAGCGGGAAGCCGCTATAGTAAGAGCCTTATTGTCCTGTTTGAACATACCCAGCGCTACAACAGTTCCATAACCGGCATCAGATTTATTTGTTATAGTCGGTGATAGTCTTGTATGTTTTACAAGATCGGGATCAAAAGATGTGCCCTTCAGGTTTTCAAAGTTTTCACTTGTCAGAGAGCCGGCTGCGACATCAGCCAGAGCAAGGTCATCCATTATATAAGTAGAATAGAAAAACATAGCCATTTTTCCCTGAAGATAATAATCCCGGGCTCTCCACGTCTGAGGTCCCGGAGGATTGTATTTCGCCAGCTCGGCATAAATCTCAACAGCTTCTTTCATTTCCGGAGAATTAAAAATCAGTTTGCCGTCTTTATCGAATAAACCAGCATCATTAGACATGGCGAATGGGGTAAAACACTGCTCTGCATAAGGTTCAGATTTTGTCCCGACGAGGATTCCATACTGATTTTCTTCTGGTTTGTAGAAATATTTTGCAGCTTTTAAAGTATTTTCCCAGGTTGTCGGAGGTTCCAGACCGGCTTCTTCAAACCAATCAGCTCTATACCAGATTCCTTGAACCCATCCATGGTAGGGAAGAGCATAATAGGATCCGCCTTCACTGGTTTCCACCATTTTTAATGGTCCATCGTAAAAATCATTTTTTCCGATCTTTTCTACAAGAGCAGTTGTCGCATCAACATCAATTATACCCTCAGAACCGAAAGAAACAGACATATCGGCTGTGCCTTCATAAAGTGCCGGAAGAGTTCCGGCTATGGAAGCAGTCTGAACATTGGAAACAAGTTCTTTTTCATCTACGGGGATCAGATTTATTTTGACATTGGGATAGAGAGTTGTGTAAGTATCAACCAGAACCTGTATAGTGGCCAGTCTGTCTGATTGCGTTTCAGTAGTCCAAAAATCAAACTCGACCACTTCTGAACCGGAAGCTTCCTGCTGTCCTGCAGCAACCAGATTTGTCAAAGGCAGCAATACAAAAATAGATAACAATAACAAAATCACACTTTTTTTCATTAAATTCTCCTTGGTATGTTTGAATTTAATAGTAAAGACAGTATCAGAGTCCGGACAATCACGTTGTGGTACTGTTTTGGTACTACTCGATCATGTAATGAAAAAACTGACTGAGATCGGATTTTTTTGCTATTTTAAGCACAGTAATTCGATCATGATTCCCCAGTTTCGAATATATTTTACTGACATGATTTTTCACAGTTTGTTCTGCAATGAATAATTGTGAAGCAATCATTGTATTATCCTGTCCCTCAGACATGAGGAAAAGAATTTCCTGTTCCCTTTTACTGAGATTATCAATATTTTTTCGTATTTGTTCATGATCTTCTTTGACGGCTAGCTCTACAGATTTTCCACCTCTCATAATTCGTTCGAGGATTCTAGGCGACATCTGTATTGTTCCAGCCATAATAGCCCTGATTGAATTCACCAGATCTTCCGGTGGAACATCTTTCAGCATATAACCGCTGGCACCGTATTTCATTGCTTCATCGACATATTCATCATCATCATATGTGGTGAGCATCATTATTTTAATATCTTTGTATTTAGAGAGTATCTCTTTAGTAGCCTCAACTCCGTCGATTCCCGGCATCCTCACATCCATAAGAATTATATCGGGCTTATCTCTTTCGGCACACTCGATTGCTTCTTTACCACTTTGGGCAATTCCAATTATCTCCAGATCATCGGCAATAATAGATAAAACTGTTTTCAGACTTTCAACGAAAAGCACTTGATCGTCAACTAGCAGAACTTTCATATATTTTTTTCCTCCCAGGGTATTTCCGCGCCCAATTCAAATCCATCGACAACATTTTTAAAGGTCAGTTTTCCACCTATATTCTCAAGTCGTTCTCTCATTCCGGCCAGCCCGATTCCTTCAACCATTTCCACCGTTCCGCTTCCGTTATCGTGGATGGACAAACGGATAATCGAGTGATCAAACCAGAAGAGTATTGTAATTTTTGTAGCCATTCCATGACGAAAAGCATTTGTCATCCCTTCCTGAATCATTCTGAACATAATAGCATCGATAGTATCGTTTACGCTTTGTGGAATGTTACCGTATTCAACTTTGATTTCGATTCCCGAAGCACTGCGGAATGCTCTTATCAGTTCGTCGATCGCCCGCATCCCCTGAAGCTGTTCTCCCCGGTCATCACGAAGATCCCGCAATGCTGTTCTTGTTTCTTCCAGTCCGTTTATTGCCTGCTTCTTAGCGTTGTGGATTGCATCCCTCTGTTTTCCTGTATCTTTATCGACGAGAAGAGCAGCAGCCTCGAGCAGCATGATTATATTTGTCAATGAGTAGCCTACGGCATCGTGAATCTCCCGTGATAGCCGTTTTCTCTCACTGATCAAAGTTTCAAGTTCTTTTTCTTTGACAAATTTCTGGAAACCTATATTCGCATCAGTCAACTGGGAGATTGCAGAGTCGAGTCTATCGATCTTTAATTCCTTTTTTCTTCTGTCCTCAATATTGACAGATAGATAAATGATCAGAGAGGAAAATGCACTGCAATATAAAAAAGTAAAAAGTAAATCATGGTGTGACACGGGACTAATATCATACCACCATGCTGATAAATTTCTCTGAAAAAGAAGAAATAAAACATTCTCAGCGGCGATGATAATCATATTTAATGGAGATTTGAGAAGAAGACCTGTTTCGATAATAAGAGATGTAAACAGGATCAATTCTATTCCGATATAATCACCGAAGGGATACCCTAGAAAGTGAATGATAAAAAATTTGACTATGATAAATATCAAACATGGAACAGTATCTTTGTATTTAAAGATCCCAACAGATAATACAAGAGATACTAAAATCAATATCGAAAAGTGAGAAAAGAAAAGCTCATCTATCGGGAGATCCCAGTTCTTCAATTTAAATAAGACCGGGGAAAAGAGATGGCTTACCATAGAGAAAAGGAAAATGAGCCTCCGTGAACTTTTCATTTCATTTGATGTCAGAAAATTTCTCATAAACTTCCAATTATTCCGGGATCTGAAAAACACCTTCAAGAATGTGTCTCGGCTGATAGGCAAATTCTTTCAAATCCTCTCTGGCAGTTACGCCGGTCAGGACGAGAACGGTTTCAATTTCTGTCTCGATTCCCGCAACCATATCAGTATCCATACGGTCACCGATAATAACAGTATCCTCTCTGCGGGCTCCTATCTTTTTAAGTGCATGGCGCATCATCAGGGGATTCGGTTTACCGATGAAATATGCCTTGGATCCTGTCGCCTTCTCAATGGGTGAAATAAGAGCACCTGTCGCCGGAGCAATTCCCCCTTCGACAGGTCCTGTCAGGTCGGGATTTGTCCCTATAAGTTTTGCTCCGTTAATAACCAGATTGACTGCATGAGTGACTGTTTCATATGTGTAATTCCTGGATTCTCCGACAATGACATAATCTGGAGAAATGTTGTTCATAGTCAAACCGGCATCATAAACAGCATTGATCAATCCCGCTTCACCGATTACGTAAGCACTTCCTCCGGGACTATGGGATTTTAGAAAACTTCCTGTGGCGAGAGCACTGGTGTAGAAATGATCTTCTGAAACATCGAGTCCCAGCCTCTTAAGTTTCTGGTTCAGTTCTTTTGGAGAACGTTCAGATGAATTTGTAAGGAACAAAAACTTCTTTTTTTCTTTTTTTAGCCAATCAACAAATTCCGGAACACCGGGAAGGAGTTTGTTTCCATGATAAATAACCCCATCCATATCGCAAATAAAAGCTTTTTTTGATCTTATCTTTTCTAAATTCATATAAACCTCACTATATCATATGAATGTTAGAGAATTGTTAAAAGCACAATTTTTTATATACATCATGGACAGCATCGAAAATCCGTCCAGGTTTAGCGGCATCGCCGACTGTGACAACCTGGCAAGACTCGCTTTCCAGTTCATCTGCTGAGTAATTACTGCTGCGGACACCAAGTGCCAGAACAACAGTGTCTGCATTGATATCTTCAATAGTGCCATTCAATGTATTTTCCAGAAAGACTGAATTTTCTTCGATTTTTACTAATTTGCTATCGGTTTTAAATACTGTATCACCGATGCAAAGCCTTCTCAGAATATCTTTCAGATTCTGCTTGTAGATTCCGGTTCCTATTTCACTTCTCATTTCTGCAATTGTAATTTTATTGTCATTTTCAAGCAGTTTCTCTGCAGTTTCAAGCCCGCTCATACCGGAACCGACGATAAGTATATTCTGACCTCGCAATTCAACATCTTCCCTGAGTATGTCTACATAGGAATAAACAGATTCTCTTTCTGATCCCGGAATTGCAGGATTGATGGGTACGCCACCTGTGGCATCTATAATTATGTGAGATTTTTTATTTTTCAGATCAACAGTACCCGGTTCGGAATTTAAATTAAATCTGACATCTCTTGTTCTAAGAGATTCAATAAGATCATCGTAATACCATGCTATTTTTTCCTTATACGGCGGTTTTTCAGCCAGTTTCAATTGTCCACCGACATATGCTTCTTTCTCATAAACCTCTACAGAGAAATCTCTTGCTGACAGGACATCAGCTGCAGCCAGGCCGGCGGGTCCCGCACCGACAACGATTGCCAGTTTACCTTTGCCGTCTTTTTTGAGAATATTCTGATCAAACTCATATCCCAGGAATGGATTCAGGGAACACTGCAGAGGCTTTCCGAGTGCAGCATTGCGATTCAGAGAATCAAAACAATTCAGACATGAAATACATCTCCTGATCTCTGAAGATTTTCCCTCTGCGGCTTTCAGAGTCCACCGGGGATCAGCGATCTGCCCTCTGCCGATGGCGACCATATCCTGATGGCCGGCTGCTATCTGATCCTCTGCCTGTTCAGGAGTTCGTACAAATGAAGCCCCCAATACGGGTATTTTAACTTTCTTTTTTACTGCAGAAGCAAGATCTTTTCTCCAGCCCGGTTCATAGGAAATGGGTTCTAACCAGCTACTCATTGTTTCATAAGTTCCCGAAGAAATATTGAGCAAATCGACACCGGCCTTTTCCAGTTCACCGGCAAAAAACACACCTTCTTCGAGAGTGATTCCCCTGTCTTGTGAGTCATTGTAGTATTCATCTACAGTCAAACGGACACTAATTGGAAAATCAATACCGCACTTGACTCTTATACCCTTTATAATTTCAAGGAGAAAGTTCATCCTGTTTTCGCGGGATCCTCCATAGTGATCATCTCTTTTATTCGTTCGCGAACTGAGAAATTGCTGGATAAGATAACCATGTGATGCGTGGATTTCCACTCCGTCAGCCCCGGATTTCTTTACGCGTTCTGCTCCCAGAACAAAATCGTCTATCAGTTTCCTGATTTCCTTCAATTTCAGAGCTCTTGTTTTCTGTTTTGTATGGCCACAGGGCACAACTGATGGTGCGACAACTCGTGGGGCCCAGACCTTTTCCATAAAGAAGAGAACGGCCGGCACCATTTTGGGAAAAACCTTCCAGAAAGAGGGAAAGACTTTTCCTGTAAATAACAATAAGGGCCAGAAAAAGACCATTACTGATAGATTCTGTCTTCCCGGATGGTGAAGCTGGCAGAATATTTTTGCACCGGCTTGATGCATGCGGTCTACATAGAGGGAAAAAGGTTTGATATATCGATTATGAGACATTGATAATTGCCTGGGCATTGTTGCACCATGGAGATCGTTGACTCTGGTTATTTCACTAATGATTAGCCCTGTACCGCTTTTAGCTCTTTCTTCATAATAGGAGATTAGCTGTTCAGAGGGAGTTCCATCAAAATTCGCCATACCTGTGCCCATTGCCGGTAGAACGATACGGTTTTTTAATTGTAATTTACCTATTTTTATAGGTGAAAAAAGAGTTTTATATTCCATGGAGCGATTGTATCACAGATATCGAGCGACTGCTCTATATTTTTATATTTTATTTTTCGAGCCTGCATTTTCAGAGCTCTGCTACTGGATTCTTTATTTATCTATCAGTAGAAATGCTTCCAGAGCTGCTTCAATCTCACGTTTTTCGCCAAGAGATGCCCGGTCTTCCGATTCATCGGCGTAATCAGATATTCCCTCTTTCAAATCACCCTCAAATAAAACAACATTATTCAGGATTGATGCAGCCCGGACTCCCCGGAGAGAAGCGACTGTAAAAAGTGTTGCCGTTTCCATATCAGATGCCAGAACACCGTTTTTATTTGCTTTGATCATCAGTTCCGCTTCATCATCGATATAAAAAGAATCGTGACTTCTGGTGATTCCTATATGGTATTTATACTGTAATTTGTGACAGCTGTTGACAAGTGCCGTCAAAAGAGAAAAGTCAGCAACAGCGGGATACTCTTTTCCGATATACATTTGAGAAGCTCCGTCTTCTCTGACTGTACCGGTTGCAATGACAAGGTCTCCAATGGCAATGTCCCTTTGAGAAGCACCACAGCTGCCTATTCGGATAAAGTATTCTGCACCGCAGCTGATCAGCTCTTCTAAGGCAATGACCATAGATGGACCGCCTATCCCCGTAGAAATGACAGTGACAGGTACACCTTTATAGAATCCTTTTCCCGACCGGAACTCACGATTGTAGGCTATCTCTTCCCATTGATCGAGGTGCTGAGCCACTCTGAGGACTCGCTGTGGGTCTCCCGCCATTAGAACATAAGAAGATACATCAGATTCAGAACATAAAATATGCGGTTGTTTCACTATAGGCCTGCCTCAAATAAAGATTCGAATGCCGTGGGATGAACATATAAATCACGGCGGAGATCATCTAAAGTTAATTTATTTTTCAGATAAATTCCGATAGAACTGCCAAAGACATCAACTCCATCACCTGAAAACCATATTCCCATGACGATCTCATCTTTATCAATGATAATTTTGACGAAATCATCAATCCCAGCAGTGTACATCGTTCTCCAGCACTGCTTGAGAGGGAAAACTTTTATCTGATATTCTTCGGGATTTTTAAGATCATTCTCCTGAATTCCACCTCCGCAAATTCCGGGAACTGAAAACACAGCCCGTGGAAGGATGGAATAGTCACTTTGAATGTCTCTCCCTTTCAGTAAATAATCACCAAGTTGAACGGCTTGTTGAGAGGCGGCTCCGGCCATTCCCAGAATCCCGTTGATATCACCAACTGCATATATACCCGGGATTGAACTTTCGTAATTTCTATCTACTTGAATGAAACCGTCTTTTAACTTCAGTCCCAAAGCTTCAGCACCTTGGGGTATGGAAGGTTTTCTCAAGCCGGTAATAAGAATCTGCGACGTGTGAAACTTTTTATTTTCAGAGGCTATTATGTGTTCATCGTTGGCTTCGAAAATCTTTAGAACTTTAGTAGAGCAGAAAAACTCAACATTTTTCTTTTCCAGTTCATCGATTATCGGTAGAACAAGATCTCTGTCATATCCTGGAAGAATCATGGACATCTGCTCTATGATTCGCACTCTCGTACCAAGTTGAGATAACAGAGAGGCAAACTCAATCCCCTCAACATCCCCACCAATTATCGTTATTTCCCCGGGAATGGATTTAAGCTTGAAAACATCGGAATGGTTGAGAATTCCCGAGCCGAAGCTATTCCCCTTGAATAGATCCGGTTCTGTGCCGGTAGCGATGATTATTCTGTCTGCGGAAATTTTCCCCTTATCTATTTTATATGTATTTTTATCACAAAAGTGCCCATCTGATTGATAGAAATCGATTCCTGATTTCTGAAATCTGTCCTTTGAATGACTGGAAACCAGCTGCTCATGACTGCCAATCTCATTGAAAGCATGTTTGTAGAACGACATACTATTAAAAGAGGATTCCCACTGACCGGCCATTTTTTCCATATTCCTGATGCTCTTGATCTTATCGAGTAATATTTTTACGGGCAGACAGCCACTGGCAAAACCTGTTCCTCCCATGACCGCCCTTTCTACTACTGCGGTTTTCAACCCTCCTTTAGCACAAGTCAGAGCCGAATAGAATCCGGCAGGACCGGTGCCGAGAACCAGAACATCATATTTTTTAATCATGCACTTTCCAGAGCGATCTCTATCATCTGGTTGAAAGTCTCCTGCCTTTCCTGAGGAGTACAGCTTTCTCCAGTGAGGATATGGTCACTTACCGTTAAAAGAGCCAATGCCTTCACATGATACTTCGCTGCAAGTGTATACAGTGCCGCCGCTTCCATTTCTACTGTTAAAATACCGTAATCAGCCCAGATCTTCCACCAGTCGGGATCATCACCATAGAAGGTATCGGAAGTGAGAATCGAACCGGCTTTTACGGGCATTCCCTTATTATTGGCAATTGTCCAGGCTTTATGAAGAAGTTCAAAGTCTGCTGTTGCCGCATAATCGAGACCACTGAATCGGATTTTATTTATCGATGAGTCTGTCGAAGCACTGACAGCGAGAATCACATCCCTCATTTTTACATCTTTATGTATAGCGCCGCATGTTCCGATTCTGAAGAGTTTTTTCACTCCGTATTCCATTAGTAATTCATTTACATAGATAGATATTGATGGTACTCCCATACCTGTACCCTGTACAGAAACTCTTTTCCCTTTATATTCGCCTGTATAACCAAGCATTCCTCGAACCTGATTATAACAGATCGGATTATCCAGAAAATTTTCGGCTATATACTTTGCACGCAGAGGATCTCCCGGCAGAAGAACAGATTCTGCTACATCCCCTTTTTTCCCTTCAAGATGTGGTGTTCCCATATTTTCTCCTTTTTAATTATATAAGTCTTCTTAAAAGACCAGTTTAGTAGAGCCTTTCCCTTTTTTCAGTATTGAAGCAGCTCGGAATTTTACATCTCTTTGAATGTCTTCAACATCGAGAATAAGTTTGCCATCTTTCTTTACAAATTTACCGTTGATCATGGAATGAACGATATTTTCCGCACCGCAACTGTAAATGATAGATGCAAGGGGATTATAAACAGGTAGAGAATTGAAATGGTCGAGATTCCAGAAGAGCAGATCCGCACCGTACCCATCTTTGAGTTTCCCCGTATGAAAGTTGAGTGCATTATGGCCTCTCATAAGCATCTTCCACCCCTCTTCAATTGTGAAATCCTCAGCATTACCAAGATTGAATTTACCAATGAGCAAAAATAATTTCAATTGTTCCAGCGGATCGAGGCTGTTGGCACTGGCGGCACCATCTGTTCCAATACATAGAGGCAGATCTTTATGCCACTTCCAGATACGTCCCATACCTGCACTGAGTTTCATATAACTTTTCGGACACACTGCAAACCAGGTATCGTCAGTTATGAGTTTTTTTTCTTCTTCCAGCATCCAGAGACCATGTCCCACAATCAAGGGACGATTCATAATTCCTGAATCAGCCAAAACCTGAAAAGGCGTTTTCCCATAGGCGTCGAGACTGTTCTGAATCTGAGCTTCAGCATCAGCTACATGAAGATGAATTCCACGATTCATAGATTCAGCCATTACCGCTGTTTTTTTCAGCTCTTCGGGATTGCATGTATAAGGGGAATGCGGACCAAAGTGGAAGTCCAGATAGTCATTATTGTGTTCATACTTTTTCATCAGTTCAGCAGATTGTTGTAACTGATCATCATATCCGCCTGCCATTCCAAAGAGCGTAGGGGCAATATCCCCACGGATTCCTGTTTCGAGAACAGCTTTGCAAATCATTTCCGCTTCGAAATAGTGATCAGCGAAAACAGTGACACCTTTATGAAGCATCTCAGCGATGGCCAGCCTGCAGCCTGCATAAACATCATCGCCATCCATTTTGCTTTCATATGGCCAGATTTCTTTGTTAAACCAGGCAAACTCATCTACATCTTCAGCAATTCCCTTGAAGATATTCATTGGTGAATGAGCGTGTACATTGGCAAAACCGGGAGTTATAAAAAAATTGGAACAGTCAATGATTTCAACATCAGGAATAATATCTGCACTATCGGGAAAAACTTTCTCAATTTTTCCATCTCTTATGAGAATATTGTAATTTTTATAAACTTCCGCCTTCTCATTGATCAGTGTGGCATTTTTAAATAACATCCTACTCATAGGCATTCATCAGCTTTTCAAACAATTCGACAAAACGGGGATTATCCAGTTCCATAGCCACATCGGTATTGGGTTTTCTGCCGCTTACTCCCAACGTATCAACAACAGTCTTTCCCAGTGTAAACTCCCCATCAGTTTCTACATCCACAAAGAGATGTTTCGTTTTAACGAGAGTCCGATCGATTGCAACGGCAACAGTAAAAGGATCGTGCATAGCAACACCGTTAAATCCGAAACTCCGGTAGAATCGGAGGTACCATTTGAGCATCAACGCAGATTTTTTTGCGACTTCACTTTTGAATCCGGCCAATTTATTAATGTCTTCTTCATAAATTAGAGCCTTATTCGTTACATCGAGTCCGCACATAGTTATGGGGATTCCTCCGGCATAGACAATTGACGCGGCATGAGCGTCTGCGAAAATATTGAACTCTGCGGCGGGAGTGCGATTTCCACTACCGGCAGCACCTCCCATAATCCATATTCTGCTGATTTTTTCTTTCAATGCCGGATAAATAAGCAGCGCTTCTGCCAGGTTCGTCAGTGGGCCCGTTGCAATGATTTCTAATTGTCCCTTGTATTTGCAGGCATTGCTCCAAATCATTTCATGAGGTTTTATTCTACTCAAACTGCCTTTTGCAGGAGGTAGTGAAATGTCTCCAATACCGTTTTTCCCATGTACCGATTCGGCAGTTTCTCTTTTTGTGTAAAAAGGATCGGCAGCCCCCTGGCTCACTTCTACTTCACAACCGGCGAGCTCTACAAGCTGAAGAGCATTCATGGCTGTATATTCTACAGGTACATTTCCCGCAACGGCTGTTATCCCTACAACATTTAATTCATCAGATGCCAGAGCCATAAATATTGCCAGTGCATCATCAATTCCAGGATCGCAATCTATAATTACAGGTCTTCCTTTACCATCATTCATCATGGGAGTTTCTCCAGGTGTTCTGCCAGCAGATCGACAAAACCAGTTCTGTCGATGTCGTAGAGCAAGGTTATATTTTTTTCGTTTTTCAGAACATCATAAAAATCAACGACTGTTGCTCCTGTAGTCAGTTTCCCCTTTGTTTCGATATCTGCATGACACTTTCTGCCAGTAAATAACTCAGGTTTCAGCAACCAGGCCACAGCACAGGGATCGTGAAGCGGACTGCCCCCGAAATTAAAGTTGTCATCGTGAAATCGGGCAAAAAAATCGAGCAATTCGGCAACGAGCACTCCCGCTTTTGTTCCTGTATTTCGAAAACGTTCGCGATCCTCATCAGTAATGAGAGCTTTATGGGTTACATCAAGACCGCTCATAATAATTGGAATTCCCGATTCGAAAACGATACGGGCCGCTTCAGGATCAACAAGAATGTTGAATTCAGCTGCTGCTGTCCAGTTTCCTCCCCAACAGGAACCACCCATCAATGAGATCTGTTCAATATTACTTTTCAACTCCGGATAGGTTGTTAAAAACAGGGCGACATTAGTCAGAGCACCTGTGGGAATAATCGTGATTTTGTCAGTACTGAGGCGAATTGTTTCTGCCATTAATTCCACGGCGTGAAGTTCTGATTTTTCATAAGCGGGTTCAGGTAGAACTGGTCCGTCAAGTCCTGTTTCTCCATGAACTTCCGGTGCAATAATCAAATCCCGAAACAGAGGTTTTGTACACCCCATTGCAACGGGAACTTCAGCACCGAGAAATGTCATGATTTTAAGAGCATTAATTGTTGTTTTTTCTACAGTCTGGTTTCCTGCAGTTGTTGTAATAGCCTTTATATCAAGTTTCTTGCTGCTGTAAGCCAGAATCAGCGCTATCGCATCATCATGGCCGGGATCACAATCCATTATTACGGGGATTTTCATATATTTGCATCCCTTTCTTTATTGGCTTGAATCCTTTTAATCTGTCGAGTCTTGTTGGCAGCGTAAATAACCAGACCGATAACTGTCGCAAGGTATGGTATCATCTGGACAAATTCTGCGGGGATTCTCAATGACTGTAAAGAATTAGAAAGGGCATCGAAAAAACCGAAAAGCAAAGAAGTGAGCATGGCTCCCTGAGGAGTACCCCCACCCATAGCTTCTGCGGCCAGAGCGATAAATCCCCTTCCGGCAGTCATATTCTTACTGAACCACGAGACATATCCCATTGACATATAAGCACCGCCGAATCCAGCAAGGGCACCGCTCATTGTCAGAGCAATATACTGTATTTTCCTTACGCTGATTCCAACAGAGTCAGCTGCATGGGGATTCTCCCCTACGGCTCTGATTCTCAGTCCCAATGGTGTTTTATAAATGAAAATATACATAAGCCACACAGATAAAAAAGCGAGGTATGTCAGAATATTATGTCCAGACAGAATCGGGCCGAGGACAGGTATCTGCTCGATAAGGGGAATCGTAACTTTAGGCAGAACAAGGCTTGGCAGAGAAGATGATATCCCTTTATCTCCGGCGACAACGAAGAGTATAAAGATCGTCCCGCCAATAGCCATCAAGTTAATGGCAATTGCTGCCAGGATTACATCGGTCTTTAAATTAAGTGCAAAATAAGCCAGCATCATGCCGACAAGCGCTCCCATAAATACTGCGGCCAGAAGACCGAGCCCGGCACTCTGAACTAATGCACTGACAATGACCCCCGTTAATGCGGCGATGAGCATCATCCCCTCAAGGGCGATGTTGATTACTCCCGCTTTGTCTGATATCAAAGCACCCATGGAGGCAAAGAGTATCGGTGTGGTAACTCTCAAAACGGCATAACCGAAATCAACTGAAAAGATTATATTGAAAAAGTTTGACATTAAACGCTCCTGTTCCGTGCTTCTTTAAATACAAGTTTATGCCTGTATTGTGCCATAAAACTCTCAGCGGCGATAAGAACGATCATGACGCCCTGAATAATGTAGACAACTTCGCTTTGAACATCGGAGGTTCGCGCCATCAGATCTGCGCCTATTCTCAGATAAGCGAGAAAAAAAGCACCGACGGGAATCAGGGCAGGATTGTTTCTTGCGAGAATAGCGACAATGATACCGTCCCATCCATAACCGGGAAGAGACTGCCATGAGAATCGTCTGTACATGCCCAGAATTTCTATCGATCCGCCTACTCCGGCTACAAATCCACCAAGGAGTTGTGCAAGAATGATTACAGAGGCTGTTTTAATTCCTGAATAACGGGCAAAACTGCTATTCAGACCGGTTAAACGGATTCTGTATCCCCATCGGGTTCGATACATAAAATAGAAAATAGCAATTACAGCAATTGCAGCTATAATAATTCCAAAATGAACTCTTGTTTTAGGTATCAGTTTTATCAGTTTAGATGTTTCCGCCAGTTTGTATGAGACCATAGCCCCGGCATTAACATCGCGCAGGTAATAATTGATGATGTAGAGACCGAAAAAAAGTGCTACATAATTGAGCATTAAAGATGAAACAAGTTCAGTGGCATTCCACTTTACTTTCAAAATTGCAGGAATACCACAGAAAACTGCACCGACAAGTCCTCCGACCAGAATGGCAATAACCGGATGAATGACATTGGGCAATGCCCATTTTACGGCTATGAATGTAGATGCAATTCCACCAAGGAAAAAAGCTCCTTCTGCACCGAGATTAAACTGGGCTGAAGAGAACATAATGCTTACGGCCAGTCCTGTAAAAAGCAGCGGAATCATCATTTCAAGAACATTTCCGAAGTGACGCATGCTCTTTAAAGGTCCTAAAAGGAAAGTACTCAGAGCATTGGCCGGTTCTTCGCTGACAAACAGTATAGTCACAAGTGCAATAAGCAGGGCAATGGTTATGGCAAGAATTGTTCTCGATATTTCAAAAATACGACTTTGTTTAGACATGTAGAGCCCTCCGGATTTCTTCAGGTTTCTGTCTGTTAATTCCAAGCATGTACAATCCCAGTTCCTCTTCATTCAAAGATTTTGTATTTTCAATAAATGCGGTGATCTCCCCGCCGTACATAACGATAAGACTGTCGGAGAGTTCCATTACTTCATTGAGATCTGCAGATACAAGCAATACAGCACTTCCATCGTCGCGAAGCTCTACAAGTCGCTTTCTTATAAATTCCGTTGCTCCGACATCGATGCCCCGTGTAGGCTGGTCAGCAATAATCAGTTCCGGCTCGGAGGAGAATTCTCTGGCAACGACTACTTTCTGAATATTTCCACCAGAGAGCATTTTCACTTCTTCCAGAGGAGAGCCGCACTTTATCTGATATTCTTCAATCAGCTTAAGAGAGTTTTCTCTGATCACTTTAGGTTTTGTTAATACTCTACCGGTAAATTCATCAGAATCGTGTTTATCGGCGAGAAGATTCTGCTCTATATCAAGAGCTTCAGCTACTCCGTATGTCATCCGGTCTTCAGGAATGTGGCAGGTTCCGAGATTCCTGATCTCTTTGATTGAGAGAGGTTTGATATTTGTTCCGCCGATAGAAACTTCTCCGAATATTATCTCTTTTAATCCTGTAATAATCTCAACAAGCTCCCCCTGTCCATTGCCCTCTACACCGGCGACTCCAAGGATTTCCCCTTTCCTGACAGAGAAAGAGATATCATTGACTGCTTTCTTCCCGAAATCATTTACCACTGTCAGATTATTAACTTCCAATGAAACATCTGTCGGGCTGGCATCATCCTTCTCCACAGTCAGAATGACATCACGGCCTACCATCAACCTGGAGATTTCAGTTTCCGTGACATCAGCAACATTGAAAACACCCTGACTTTTACCATTTCTCATAATGGTCAGACGATCACAAAGTTCTTTGATTTCATGAAGTTTATGAGATATAAAAATAATTGTGTTACCTTTTTCTTTCAGTAGATGCAGTTCCTCAAATAATTCTTTTGTTTCCTGAGGAGTCAGAACAGCTGTCGGCTCATCGAGGATCAGGATTTCCGCACCCCGGTATAGAGCTTTCAGTATCTCAACCTTCTGCTTGATTCCAACAGGAAGGTCGCGAATTTTAGCTGTAGGATCGACAAGGAGATTATATTTCTTCGCTAATTCCTCTGTCTCTGTTACAGCTTTCTTTATATTGACATATAAACCTTTTTTAGGTTCTGAACCAAGAACCATATTTTCAGCAACAGTCAGTGAAGGAACAAGCATAAAATGCTGATGTACCATACCGATTCCATGATCAATGGCGGCATTGGGAGACTGTATTTGGATCTTATCCCCGTTTAAAAATATATCTCCCTCTTCTGCATGTTCCAAACCGAATAGAATCTTCATCAATGTCGATTTTCCCGCTCCATTTTCGCCGACAAGTGCATGAATCTCTCCCTTGCATATGGAAAAATCAACTCCATCATTGGCGACTATACCATTGGGATAAACTTTTGTGATTCTATTCATACTGAGTAATTCGCTCTGCATTAATAGTTCCCCTTTTGTGATAGAAAAAGCTGTCTCGTTGATGATAAACACCAAAGAGACAGCTTCTATTGTTATTTTATAATTTATGGTTTGGCGTTGTTTCTCAATGTACTGAAATCATCAGAACTCATGCCGAAAGCACTGCTAACAACAATCTCTCCGCTGATAATTTTATTTTCGATCATTTTCATCTCTTCGCGGATCTCAGCGGAAATAATTTCCTTGTAGATATCATTTTCAGCGAAACCGACAGCTTCTTCCTGAAAACCGAGAACTTCTACTTCTCCCCAGGGAGCTTTGCCCTGAAGATGAAGATCAATAGCTCTCAATAGCGAATTATCCACTCTTTTCAGAACTGAAGTTGTTATTAACTTTGCCTTTGCCGGGTCTGATGTTTTGAATATTTCAGCTTGATCAGAATCTACACCGATAGCATATCTTCCTGCGTCTTTAGCTGCATCGAGCTGTCCAAGACCTGCCTGGCCGGCAACATTGTATCCGATATCGGCACCGAGACTGTACTGTGCAAGAGACATCTCTTTTCCTTTGGCAGAATCATCAAAAGAGCCAATATAGGAAACAGCCACTTTCGTCGCAGGATCGATATACTGAGCACCCTCGATATATCCGATAAGGAAGTCATTGATAACGGGAATGTCCATTCCACCTAGAAAACCTACAATCTTATCTGAATTTGCCAAAGGCATATCTGAAGAAGTGACTCTAGCAGCAAGAGCTCCCGCGACAAATGAAGCATCGTTCTGCTTGTAAACGATAGAATAAACGTTATCCAGACCGCCAATAGAGTAATCTACAGCAGTATCGAATATGATGTATTTTTTATCTGAATAATCAGGAGCGTACTCCTGGAGCATTTCAGTCATCTGCCATGTTCCCATTATAACGATATCCCAGTCTTCTTCTGAAACATCGAGTAAAGTAGGTTCCCATTTTGTTTCGTCGTAACTCATTTCAATAGTTTTCACATCCACTTTATCACCGTATTTTGCTTTGATCAGCTTCATACCGTTATCTGCGGAATCAAAAAATGATTTATCTCCCAGAACTCCATTCAGAATAAGAACAACTTTCAGAGGCTCTACTTTTTCTACTGCAGCTTCTTTCTCCACTACAACTTCTTTCTTCTGACAGCCTGTCAGTAAAATAACAGCTGCGAAAATAGATAGAATTAATAAACCTGTCACATTTTTTTTCATTTTCTTAACTACTCCTTTTAAATGTAAAAACATTTTGTAATCAATAAAAGAATATGGTTCTACTCAATAAGAGTCAAATATTTTTATAAATTGCGACTATCAAGTCGCCGTATTCGACGGAAAAGTCGAACTTTTTTGTCATTTTAAATCTTTAACACATATAATTGGAACCTAGACTGTTGGCACGTTATTTGCAATAAGATCAGAAACAATTAGCAAAAGGAAAATTTTATGAAAAAGAGTTTATTATCTGTCGTATTGATTTTGTCAGTGAGTATGTTCGCTACAGCAAATAATATTGAGAGTATTTATGGAAAAAATGATTTAAGCCTGAGTAACAATTTTAAGCAACTATACGGTAACAATTTCGGGAGCATACTGGAATTTGATAGCATGGATCCCGGTTTCATAGATATTGCCTATGCTGAAAACAGAATCGAGGAAATAAGTGCAGAGAATGAAGCCTATTCTCAAGAAGTGGAAAAATACAAATCAGATATAATTACCGGTAGAAGTCAGGTAATCGAAATGTACGATCTTATTGATAAAATTGACCTATTACTAATCGACCTTACATCGACTTCAGCTCAACTCTACAATGTTAAAAATAATCTGACTGACAAAGTATTAAGACAAAAAGCGCAAGTCAGCATTGAAGAGAACAGACAGCAGATTTACGATCTGAAAAATAAAAAGATAAATTTAGAAAGCAGTCTATTGGAATTGAGTGAAAATATAGATGTATCAGAAAGATTCGTAACTGTAAATAATATATATATCAGAAGAAATTATACTGAGATAGCTTACTTAAAAGAGTGTATCGAATATTCAAAGACGGATACAACAGATCTCAATTCAGCAATAGAAAAGTCGACATCATTCCAGGAAGATGTCAACGATATTTTAAATGTCTCTTTTTAATTTTTTTATATAAATTTTCTCTTTTAGTGAAAAAGCCCGGGAATCTCACTCCCGGGCTTTTTTTAGTTCAGTTTTTCAACTAATTAGTCAGTGCCGCAATTGCTGCACCAATCAATGGCGCATCTTCAACCTGAACAATATCATAATACCGTTTGTGCCCTCCCGAAAGGAACCGGTTCAAATATGTTTCTACTCTGTATTGGAATTTGTGATAGGCATAAAAGGTAGTTCCGTCTACTGTGAGGCATGCCGGTCTTACAGGACTTGTACCTTTTCCGGATTTCAGAATAATTGCGGCCATATTAACTGCAATAAGTTTAGCTGCCCTTTCCAGAAGTGAATCAATTAAAAAATATAAGAGTTCGCGATTTTCATCGTCATGCCTGAAACAGATCTCACTTAAAATATTATCTTTGCGGAAGGGATTCTGGATAAACTCATTAACCTGCCTGGTATTCAATGAACCGGCTGCAATCAGCTCTTCATTGAAGGAACTATTGAAAAGATCAGTTTTTTCCGCTTTAAAAAGGACTTCCGAGACTAGAGCTCCGAAATAAGCTCCCGAAGTCATTTTTTCGAGGAAATATGTTCCCGGTATTGATGTTTTCTTATCGAGTACTTCATCAATATCTCCACGATCGGCAACAGCAAAAGTACCTGATTCGACGTTAATTATTTGTCTCTGAGCACCATCAAGAGAAATCGAATCCAATTTGTGAATGAGTTCGTTAGATTCTGAATAACAACTGTTCAGACCTGTTCCTAATATATAACCGAGATAATCATCATAATTCCTTTCCGGAGAAGATGCTTTTCCCGTTAAAAGAGTAGCTACAGTATCATTGAGAATTACAATTTTGTGGTCAACAGAACAGCCTCTACTCTTGAGCTTTTTCAGAAGATTTTTTCCAATCAGTTTCCCTTCCACTTCAGGAGCCTGTACTTCTTTGGCAAAACGGATCAGCCTTCCATCCTTATCCGGCAAAATCTCTGTAGGATATGAGAAGCAAAAACCGATTTTATCACTTTTTTCAGCAATATCTTCAACAGCATCAGCTATTGTGTCAAAAAACTGGTCAAAACTAAGAAGACCTTTTGTACCGGGCATGGGATATTTTTTAAAATCTTCGATGACGACTTCACGATTTTCATCAAAGTGAATAAGCGCTACGCGAAAATTGGTTCCCCCGGCATCTAAAACTATAACGTTTTCATTGACGGGGATGTCATTAGAGCTTTCAATAAAAGTGGGAATCATTTCAAGAGAACTTGGTTCTCCATTCAACCCTTTTTCCATCTCTTCGAGAAAATGCTGATAAGCTTCTTCCATATCGACTTGTTCATGGAACATATTCATCTGTCTAAGGAATTTTTTAACCCTAGTAAATTCTGTACTCATCTACATTTCATCCTTTACTTTCCAATTTAATCTATAGATACAATTTTTTTGTAAAAATTTCAATGCTCTTACTCATAGGAACGACATTGATGAAAAGGCAAATATAAGAAAGAATGGAATTAATGAAAATAACTGTAATATCCGTCGGCAAACTTAAAGAAAAATATCTAAAAGCGGGAATAGATGAATACTCAAAGAGATTATCCCGTTATTGTACTCTTGAATTAATTGAAGTTTCAGATGAAAAATGTCCAGAAACATTGAGTGATCTGGAAAAAGAAATAATTAAAAACAAGGAAGGTGGGAAAATTCTCTCCCGGATAAAAAAGGGATCATATATAATCAGTCTTGAAATCGAAGGGAAAATGCTCTCTTCTGAAGAATTATCAGCACATATGGAAAAAGTAACAACTGCCGGTAACAGTCATATTACACTGATAATCGGAGGCTCTTTAGGCCTTTCTGATGAGATTAAGAAAAATTCGCGATTGAGCTTATCTTTTTCCAAAATGACATTTCCACACCAGATGATGAAACTGATACTCCTGGAACAGATCTACAGAGCCTTTCGCATCATAAAAAACGAACCCTATCATAAATGAGCTCCCATATTCGGGAGCGAACAAAGACTGGGAGCCGGCGAGCAGTCGTCAATTCGAGACTCGTAGTCTTTTATCCGAAACAGGCACGAAAACCTTTCAGAGATGTTCTTGATCGAGACTCGGCATTTTCACTTAAGCAGTGAAATAATTTCCATATGATTCATTTTTTCAGCCAGAGAAAGTGGAGTCTCACCATCAATGTCTCTAAGTGTCTCATTTATACCAATCTGCTGTAATTTTCTCACAACTTCCTCATTGTCATCTATCACCGCATAGTGAAGCAAAGATCTTCCTCTTTTGTCAGACTCTCTAGTATCAGCACCATATTCGATCAAAAGAAAAACAAGATCCCAGTTGAATTGTCTCGCTGCGAGAAGAACAAGAGGTTCACCTGTTTGAACTGTGGAATTTGCATTTGCACCTTTTTGAAGAAGAGTTCTGCTATTGTAAAACTGTCCACCAAGCACAGCATCGATTAAATGAGTATCCTTATTGACAATACGTGTATAGCCATGAGAAAGGTGAGCTCCGGAGAATCTCAATTCTACAAAATCTTCACCAGTCGGTTTGAGAATATTCTCAGCGGATACAGCTATGATACGACTCTCCCATGGACTTCTGAAATATCCGAGAACTTGAAAATCGATGAGAATTGCATCTCTTTCTTTCGTATATATGTATTTGTACAGAGTTTTCTCTCCTCTTTTTTCTGAAAAAATATTTAGTGATAAAGAGGTAATACCATCGACTCCTGTCTGCCGAAGCTCCTTTGCATGAAGTCTAAAGTTATCATTTTCTTCAGAAAAGGCAGTCCCGCCATAACGTGGGTTTCCATCGGGAATAATACCGAAATCTGCGAGTTTATTGCTGAAGATGTCAATATTATCATTCCAGATTTGATTTAAATTTCGTGTATCATCCATTCCGAATACTGGTGATACCCATAAAATGTTATCTTCAATAGTATTGATTATTAAAAGTTTCACATTCTTTTTTGATCTATTGATTATAACGAATGCAGCATTCCCCTCTTTTGACCAGCCAACAGGCAATAAGGAGAAATTTCCCTGTTTCTCGAAGCGGACTGAACTGACAGGAAGAGAATACTGGCCACTTACAGCATTAGCGCTGATATATACGGGAAAAATGATAAATAGGGCAAATAATATTAACAATATATTAATTCTCATAACCTTTCTCTGCTGCATCTTGATAATTTAGCTTTATATAATTTATATTCCAATCTAAATATTAAAAAAAATATTGAGGATTTGATGAATAAAAGTTCAATTACTACATTAACAACCATACTTATAATTATTATCGGTTATTTTTCACCACTGTTCAGAGAGCAGATATTAAATACCGGTTATTTTGCCTTATCCGGTGCTGTTACCAACTGGCTGGCTATATATATGTTATTTGAAAAGGTGCCTTTTCTCTATGGATCGGGAGTAATACCTCTCCATTTTATGGAATTCAAAAGTGGAATCAAAGTCATGATAATGGATCAGTTCTTCACGATTGAAAATATCCAGAATATTATCAAAGAGGAATCTGAATCACTGATGCCGAGTATTGATTTTGAAGCGGCCATAAACTCAGTTGATTACAATAAAGTATTCAACAGTATATCCGAGACTATTCTCAATTCTTCAATTGGAGGCATGCTTGGTATGTTCGGCGGAGCGTCGGTACTGGAATCTTACAGAGAGCCTTTTATTGAAAAGATCAAAGATTTTATCCGTACAGAAACATCTTCTCCTGATTTTATGAATGCCATCAACAATAATCTGACAACAGATCAAGTCTCTGAAGAACTGATCAAAAAAGTTGATGTCATTGTTGATAAAAGATTAGATGAGCTTACACCAGAGATGGTAAAACAGATTATTCAGGATATGATCAGGAAACATCTCGGGTGGCTTGTAATCTGGGGTGGAGTATTCGGTGGACTGATAGGACTTGCCATGAGTTTTATCAGGTAATCGGAATATGTCTTTAAATTATAAAGAGGTAAATCTCATACTGGATGAACTGGATCTTTCCGGTTCGAGAATTGATAAAATTAACCAGCCTGAGCGTTTTTCCCTTTATCTGGAGACATATAATAACCATAAAAAACAGAAAATTCTGATTTGTCTAACCCATGGTGCAGTCAGGCTTCATCATATTCAGACAAAACCTCAGTTTCCCACGGCACCTCCACGGTTCTCACAATTACTCAGATCAAGAATAAAGGGTGGTTCAATAGTCAATGTGGATCATCGGGGAAACGAAAGACTTGTCTGCCTGTTCATTCGATCTCAGAGCATTGTATATCATCTATGGCTGCGATTATGGAGTGGTAATCCAAATATCATCTTAACTGATGAAAATCATATTATTATCGATGTCCTTTTCAGAAAAAGTAAATACGGGGAGTTTTCCGGAGAGTATTTCAACCCCGACTTCTCTCATTTAATGCAGAAGAAAACCAGAGAGACAGAAGTGCGCTCATACAAGGGATATGAATTATTTAATGATTTTATTGAACATTACTACAGTCGGAAAACTGATGAGAATGATTTTTTCAGAAAAAAGAACATTGAGTGCAAGAGAATAATAAACCGAATTTCAAAAACCAAATCACACCTGGAAAAACTTGAAAAACGCAAAAGCAGATATCTTGAATCTGAAACTCTCAAAGAGAGAGCAGAATTGATACTGGCAAATCTGCACGGCCTGAAGAAAGGTGTGACCCATTTTGAAGTCGAAGATTATAATCACAACAACGAAGCGATCGTTATTTCTCTGAAACCGGAACTCTCACCTCTTGAGAACAGTGAAGATTATTTTAAGAAATATAAAAAATATAATAATGGTTTAAAACTGGTTGATGAAGAAATTAATCAACAGGAGATTAGGCTTTTAGATTTGCAGATACTTTTAAAGAATCTAGATCAATCAGAATCTTTGGAACAGTTGATTCCTTTGATCGGAACAGTTAAGGAAGAATCATCTCGAAGAAATAAAAAAACCATAGGACTACTTTTTCACTCTTATGGTTATGAAATATATGTAGGTAGAAATTCAAAAGAAAATGATTTTATTCTGAGAAATAAATCGCGAGGGAATGATATCTGGTTACATGTAAGAGACTATCCCGGAGGGTATGTTGTAATTAAATCTACAAAAGGAAAATCCATTCCTCTGGACACTCTTATCGACGGGGCTAACCTGGCCCTTCTCTACAGCAGTAAAAAGAACAAAGACATAGCTGATATTCACTATACAGAAGTAAAAAATATCCGCAGGGTTAAAGGTGGCAAAGAAGGTGCAGTTCTGGTTGAAAAGGATAAAAATCTATTCATAACCTATGATGAACAACGGATAAAAAAGCTGCAGCAGAAGATACCCCTTCTTGAAACAAATCATCTAAAAACTGATAATTGATATATGAATAATGCAAAACTGAAAAAAATGAGAAAGCCTATTGTTCAGGGGATTTTTTATCCCTCTGACAAAGAAAAACTATCTCAATTAATAGATTCATATATACAGGATAAATCCCGGGGGCAGTCCAATCTGATAATCTCACCTCATGCGGGATACAGTACAACAGGACAGCAGATGGCAGATGCATTTTTATCAGCCGCTTCTTCTGATATTCATGAAGTCGTAATAATTTCTCCTGTACACAGAGAGGAAACTGATAAAATAATACTTCCTCAGTCATCCATTTTTTACACAGCAGCAGGAGAGTTAGAGGTAAATATGAAGTCTCTCCATCTATTCAAAGATGATGACCCATCCATTATACGCGATGAGATACCCCATCTTGAAGAGCATGGCATTGAAGACCAGCTGCCATTTATCAGTCATATTATGGGAGATGTAAAGATATTGCCTGTTCTTCTCGGTAAAACGACAATCTCTATGGTAAAAAAACTGACAAAAGCTCTCAGACGGGCATATGGATCATCTCCTGAGAACGTATTATTTGTTGTAACTTCCAATCTGAGTCTTTATGAAAGTGAAAAAAACGCCCTGGCAAAAGCAAATCGGGCACTGGAATTATTTGAAAAAGGAGACTGGCGGGAGATCTGCGAGCAGAAAAGAACCGGACAGATAGATGCCTGTGGTTCCGGTTGTCTTAGTGCCGTATTGGCTCTCTATGATAAAAGTTTTGAAATGGATCTTATAAGTCGCTCAAAATCTGAAGGAAAAGAATCGGAAAAAGGGAAAATTGTCTCTTATGGCGCTGTATCCTTTAAGGAGAAATGCAATGGCACAATTGAATAAAAAAGATAAAGAAAATCTACTTGAATACGCCAGGAAGAATATTGCCTATTTTCTGGGTATAGAAAAAGTGAAACCTGAAATAGAAGCTGTGGGAGACCATTGCGGTGCTTTCGTAACTCTGAGAAAAGAGGGAAATCTGAGAGGTTGCATAGGCAACATAGTATCAGACAAACCGCTATCGGAGACAATCCACAGTATGTCTGAAGCAGCAGCTTTCAGAGATCCCCGTTTTACTCCTGTGAATAAAGAGGAACTGGACCTGATAACTATTGAAATATCAGTATTATCACCTCTGGAAAAAGTGATAAATCCAATGAAAATAAGAGTGGGAAAAGACGGACTCTATGTGAAAAACGGATACTATTCCGGTCTGCTCCTTCCTCAGGTGGCTACCGAGCAAAACTGGAACAGGAAGACTTTTCTCGATCAGACTTTTTTAAAAGCCGGTCTCACTCCCGAATATATAAATAATGAAAATACGGAAATTTTCAGTTTTACTGCTGAGATTTTCAGTGAAGAAGACTAAAAAGCGATATTAAAACGCTCTGATATTATTTTATCAATCTCTTCAAAAACAGTTTCTGATTTATTTAGTACGGCTATGACCTTGAAACCTCTTGTATTCTGCAGTTTTTCCAGAAGATCCCGCTTCTGTTCTACAAATCCTGAATTCACGATAATCTGCAAATCCCTTTTTTCAGAAACACCTTTGAGGTAAGCGAGAATTACATTGAAATCATCATCTGTATAGAGCTGCAGATCGAGAATGATGACATCGATATCCTGAAGCATCTGATAGGAGAAGGCTCCATCCTCATCATTCATAAAATTAAAGACATTGGGCCAATGGTATTTTTCTATCAGAATCCTCTGGAGAATATTTATATATTCTTTTTCATCATCAATAATCAGAATTGAAATCTCATTTTTATAGGATTTCTCAATATGCTTGTTATTTAATCCGAATACGCAATTCTTTCCATTCTGTTTAGCCAGGTATGACCGGGCATCAGCCTGTTTGAAAATGGAGGAGACAGATCTCAGTCGATCTTCTGATGAGTGTGATAAGCCAATGCTGACGCGCTGATAGAGAGTTCTCTCCAGCCTGTTGACTCCAAGAACTTTGATAAGTTCATTGCGGATCTCGCCGGTAGTCCGATTCTCCAGCTGAAGTTTCAGGAACAATTTGATAATCTGTTCAAACTCGCTATCTATTTCCTTCAGAATATGATTATTCACTATCTTTCTGATTATCTTTTCACATAGAGTTTCGATAATCTTTCCTGCGATTTTATTGCTTAAGTGTTCTTCGAGTAATGCTTCCTCGAGGATTTCAACCATATCGGAATCTGTCGGATTCCCCTTTTCCAGATAATGGATGAAAATATTGACAATATGCTCTCTGGGGCTCTCATTCTCTCTTTCACTATATCCGGTGATTTCTCCTCTTTCACCACCGATATCGGGACGTATGAATCGATGAAGAAAAGAGAGAAGATTAATTTCAAAACCTCCTGTCTCCTGAAAATCGCCTATATAGAAAATGACTTCCAGAGGTTGATGGGTAATAGTTGCAAATGTTGTAAAAGATATTTCCTCAAATTTGTGTGCTTCTATTTCATTTATACCGAAACAGAATTCATCTCCACCGAATCGGGAAGGAATGGACTCATAACTCAAGTCGCGCTGACATTTCAGCAGATGTTCGGCAAGTCTGATGATCAGTTTATCACCAAATGAATGATTAACTGTATCATTGTAGATTTTAAAAGAATCCATATCGATGAACATGATCCCGAAACCGGGGCCGGCATTCTGATAGTCACTGAAAAAACTGGCCATTTTTCTGTTCAGTGTCTGTCTGTTATACAGTCCGGTCAAACTATCACGGCTTCCTCTCATTGCACTTATACTGGAGTTTATATTGATATTGATCGTGTCTAGTAGAGCGAAAAATTCAGAAAAGCTCGACGTGATTTTATTTATTGCTATATGAAGTTTCTGATAATTCAACCTGGGGAAACGGCTTATCAGTTTTTCTTTTGTCTCTCTCTCTGTCAAAGTCAGGTTCAAATAAAGAAATGTCTGAGAAACAATCTGAATAAACTCCCTATGATCGGATATGTCGAGGTACTCTGAAATTTCTTTCAGAAGCCTATATAGATATGTTCCAGCCAGATAATCGTTTGATTTCGTTTTATACTGTCTGGGCAATTTAATGTATAAGAGCAGTCTTTCCTGAGCTGTTTCGTTGAGATTACAGGTGATATAATGGCCTTCTCTGATTTCACGTTCATTCATTGTGGTATATCTGTAAGTAAAATTTCGATGTTTTTCTTCGTCGAGCTGTCTGAAAATAGTAATCATATCCAGCACTGTAGGATCGTCGCTGTATACGACAATATCCTGTATCCTGTAAACCACTTTCAGAATTCTTACTGATTCATACAAAATGCGGTTCAGGTCTTCTCCAATCTGGTGACCGGTAATTCTCGATTTATCATAAAAGGTTTTCCATTTTAATGCTTCAAGAGTTCGCTCTTTCTGAATTATGGGTATAATTACATCAATCAGCTTCCCTACTGATTCAATGAACATCTTGATATAATGATGACTCAACCTGTTTATTCGAGGATCGACATTATAGTGACTTCGGCTTTTCAGATAAATTGTCATTAAAATGGGAACCATCTTTTCTCTGTTTATTCCAATATCTATATCATATTGGATGAACTCCGTATTGGAATCGTTTACCTGTCTTTCCAGTTCCACTGATTCATCTACCAGACTGGATTCAGATCCATCGTAATCAAAACTGTATATAATTTTGCCATTTGCAAAATTATAAATACCGCTGCCACTTTTGATCAGGATTACACATTCCTCAAGGTCAAAGGGATTCCACGAATGATAGAGAAAAGTGGATACTATGTCAAAAAAGAGTTTCCTCTTGTTCTTATTTTTAAACCAGAAGTCTTTATCATAATTCTGAATGGCTGAAGCGTGAAAAAAATTCTGAAGTTGTTCCTGAAAAATCAGTAAAATTCTCAGGCTTACAAGTTCCAGGAGTTCGATGGCAGGTTCCTGATAAAATTCTACAGATAAAATGGTGTGTCCGATTCTGAATTTATAATTTCTTATACCGTCTTTCTCTCCAATTACGGTGGAACCCTGATATGTCAGCAGACTTTCTGCCATAGGATCGAGATTGCCCTCTTTATCGCGGATCATTGATATTCTACGCCACAACACACTATTAAGTTTTTTTAATATATCCTGATCAATAACTTCACCAAAACCGAGATGAAAGCTCTCAGGTGTTGCCAGTTTAGCTTTCTGATTGACTTTGACATGATTATTTTCGAGATGGACATAACCCTTCTTTATCAGGGGTTTAAAAATTTCTTTAGAATGGTCTCCAAAAGTCTTGTAGAATTGGGGAATAGTGAAGAACTCCGGACATTTAGATGGTTTTATTAGCGAAGTATCACTGCTATAGGCATTTATCCTCTTAACCTCAATATCTCCCCCTTTGCAATGACGGAAACTATGCTCGTAAATAAGTCTGATACTCGGAACAGTCAGCGCCAGTGATTCGACAGTATAACTATTGGAGTTGGCTGGTTGATATAATTCAATCTTTGTAGATTTTTTCTTTCTCTGTTCTTTTTCCATGGAGTTCCTGTTAATAATTATCATATAATAGTTCCAATAAGTTAAGATAAAAAATATTGAATGCAATTATTTGAGGTAATTTATGGATTTTATTGTTAGCAGTACACAAAATGGCGCTGCTTTTTTAGAAAATGAAACTGATAAGTATCTGGCTATAAACAGCGGTTTAAAGAGTAGATCCTTTATTGGAGTTGATACCAGCAAATTAAAATCCCTGCCGGGACTGATAATCTATAATGACGATATAAAAAATTGGAATCTTGAAGGTGTGACAGAAATCGACAGTAAAATGTTCTACTACGGTCCCTATATCAAAGGTAAAACCCTGGCTGAACTGGAGATGACTCCTCAAATACTGAATGAACTGACTTCGGCACTTTATTTGATTAAAGATAGAAAATTCCCCGTACATCAATTCAGCCTGAGCTCTGTGTTTAGGACTGATGATGGAAAAATACTCTTTTTCCCACCTCATTTAATGGATTTTCTCAATACTCACAGATTGAGAAAAGACAGTATGAAAATGATTTATCCCTGGAATAATCCCTCTCTAGGTGGAAATAGCGCAAGAGCTTTTACAATCGCGACCCTCGCTTATAAATCAATTACCGGAGAAGAACCTTTTCCCGGAACCGATGAAGATGAAATAGAAAAATGTATAGGCAAAAAGAACTATAAATCGCCATTGATGAGTCAACCGGAACTGAAAGAAAAAATCGTCACATTGATTGATGATTCTTTTGAGGGCAAAGGTGATCTGAGCCGTTGGCGTGAAGTTCTTGAAGACTGGCTAATAGACGGTTGTCTGAATAAAGAAATCAACGATTTCGAAAAACAGAAAATTATTGACAATCAGAATAAAATTGAGAATAAACGGGTAAAGAAAAATGTTTTATCACGATTCTTTGAAAGTAATCGCAATAAGATTCTGGCAGCTGTTGCAACTCTGGTTGTTCTCGGTGCAATAATACAGGCACCATTATCAAAAGCATTGGCACCACCAGAAACTCTTGGAATGACCCAGAAAGAAGTTGTCGCTTTCTATTACGAATCGATAAAAGCACTCGATACTGAAGCTCTGGAAGACTGTATTGTCAAAAAGGCCGGAAAAGGTGATATCAACGAAGTCAGCACTATTTATGTCACTTCAAAAGTCAGAACATCTTATGAGGGTTCATCGGGAATCATTGATCCCGAACAATGGATTCTCGATGGTATGAATCCCGTCATACCCGGTGTGCAGATATGGGGTATAGCCAAACTGAAAATCAAGCAGATATCTACAGACACATTCCAAGCGACTTATGAGAAATGGAGTCCCGCCCCTGTAGAAGATATTGATGACAATACTCCACAGATGCCCAAAGGACATCTAATTACAGATATTATTCATGTATCACTAATTAAAGAAGCCTGGAAAATTGATGAGTTAAAGCGGAATGTAAGCAATCTCTAATGATATTGATTCATCCTCCTCAAGTCAGAAACTGTGAACCGCCTGTGGCTCTTGCCCACTTGGCAGGAGCTCTGATTGAAGCGGGAGAACCGGTTACTTTGATTGACGGCGCATTAGAAGGATATTTATGGCTGGCGAATCAACCAGCAGGAAATCCTGAGGATAGACAGGCGGCGCGAGTCAGACGAAATAGAGAATCTATTTTGAGTTTTTCTGGAGAAATAAAGTCCTTTGACAGTTATAAGAAGAAAATTTATGACATAAAATTACTTACACAAACTGCATTGCCTGTATTGGAGTCGGGTATCCGGATAAGCCCGGCTGATTACCAGGACCCCCGATTATCGCCTTTAAAATCATCAGATCTAATCTATAGCGCAGAGAATCCCGAAGAGAATATTTTTTATCCCTGGTTTTCCCGAAGGCTTGCTGATCTTCTGCAGGAGAATAAAAATTCTCATTTGGGGATATCCATCGCGTTTCTCAGTCAGGCATTAATTGCAATGGCAATATGCGGATGGGTTAAAAAAAATTATCCCGGGGTAAAAATTATTATTGGCGGCAGTCTCATCAATTCATGGATGAAAGGACCGTCGGATATGAGATTCCTTCAAAGTGTAACCCATGCCATTGCATGGGAAGAAGGAGAAAGGGAAGTAGTTGAATTTACAGGACGAAAATATAAAGGTCCGGGAACACCATATTTTGCTGATTTATATTCAAGAGAAAAATCTGAAGATTATTTGAGTCCCCGAAGAATACTCCCCTATGCTGCGGCTTTGGGATGCTCCTGGAAACGATGTACATTCTGCTCTGAAACATGGGAACAAAATCCTTATTGTGAGAAGTCTCCTGTTGCGGTAACGGAACAACTAATGGAGCTATCCGATAAACATAGCCCTGCTTTAATTCACCTTTGCGATAGTGAAATAAGTCCGGAATTACTCGCACAATTAATCATCAGACCTCCCGGTCCCGGGTGGTATGGTTTCAGTCGATTTTTAACAGAAATGACCAATATGGAATATTGTCAGAAATTAGCCCGATCGGGCTGCAGAATGTTGTGTCTGGGACTGGAATCAGGAGATCAGGAAGTTCTGAATAAATTAAAAAAAGGGATTCGTCTGGATTTGGTTTCAACAATACTGGAAAATCTTATAGAGGTTGGAATACTCACATTTATTTATATCATGTTCGGTACTCCTTCGGAAAATCGCGATTCTGCTTACAGGACCAGGGATTTCATTCAGAAGCACTCAAACTCAATAAGCTTTTTAAATGCATCGATATTTAACATGCCAATTGCCAGTATAGAAAGTAAAGGTCTGAAATCTATGGATTTTTATGACGGAGATCTGGCTATCTATAAAAACTTTAATCACCCTGATTTATGGAGTCGTGGTGAGATCCGCAACTTTCTGGACAATGATTTTCGCAAAATAAATGAGATAGGAAACATTTTAAAGAGAACCCCTCCTGTTTTTACTTCCAGTCACGCACCATTTTTGAAAGAGTTCTCCCTTTAGCAGTTGTCTTTTTTTAAATCTCCTTATAACTTATCATAACTATTTACTGAAATCGGGAGATATATTGTGACAAATGATAATACAACAGGATTATATCTTCTATGATCTGGGTACACAGAAATTACAAAAGAGGATTTGAGGCTCTGTCGAGAGCGGAAATGATGGCAGCCGATCTGACCCAGGTTTCAGAGCGTTTTTTTACCGGTGATGACTTCGATCTTCCTTCAAGTGCTTATGCAGGATTCACTGTTGAAGAGATTTCCCGTGGAGAGAGTGCCGAAGAGGTTATCACAAATTTCCATACTGAAATTCCTTCTCCCTATAGAGTGGAAAAACTTGTCGGAACAAGAAGATCGGGATCTATGAGTTATGCTCTGTTGGCGGAAAAACATCTGGCAGGTGATATAAGAGCATCGGACCCAGCCTCAATCATTTTAGTGTTTTCACCGGATAATATTATATGGATCGCAGGTTTTTTAACTGAGAAAGAAGACAGTATTATTGAAAATCTACAGGATATAACTGAAAGAACCTGTGTTTCACTAACTTCACAAGTGGCTCTCACCCTGGTGAAACTCGCCCCGGATGAGCCGATAGTCGATCCTTGCTGCGGCACAGGTTTAATCCCACTGGCTTCATTGCTTTCCAATAAAGAAACTTATGCTGCAGATAATAACTATAAAATGCTGAGAATGGCCAGATTGAACAGGGACATGCTCAGCCTGGATATTGAATTGCCCCATAGAGATGCAATGGAACCGTGGACTAAGAACTGCTGTCTGGTATCGGACTTTCCTGCTGACCGCTCATGGAATTCCAATACGAAAGATTTATCCCTGGAATTGTTCAAAGCATGGATTCCCTTTATAAAGAGCTTTTGCATCATACTTCCCAATAGCGTTATGGCCAATCTTCCAGAGGATATTGAAATCACTGAGAAAATCGATTTTACAGCTGATAGGGTTATTATAATCGGAAAGACTACTTCCCGTTCACCAGAGCTTTGAAATAAGCGGGAGCTTGAGATTCAAATATCATTTCCTCTTTTGTAAAAGGATGATTGATTTTCATAAAAGATGAATGGAGAGTCAGCCTTTTGATATCTCTATTATTCTCTTTTTCGCCATATATCTTATCACCAGCGACTGGATGACCTTTGTCTGCAAAATGAACACGTATCTGATTTTTTCTTCCCGTTAGAAGATCAATGAGCACAAGACTGAATTTAGTAGATTCTCGAATCACCTTGTATTGAGTTTTTGACAGTTTGCCCTTTTCCGGATTAGTGACTGAATACATTCTGTGAATGCTGTTCTCTGCCAGGTATGAAGTGATGAGGCCTTCTTTTTCTGCAAGGACTCCATGAACAAGAGCATAGTATTTCTTTTCAAAGTGCTCCCATTCATTCTGAAGATACAATTTGGCCTGTTCCGTTTTTGCAAAGATGAGAAGTCCCGATGTATCTCTGTCCAGGCGATGCACAATGTACACTCTGTTCCTGGATTTCTGGTTCCCTTTTTTAACATATTCGTTTAACAGATAATGGGCAGTATTCTCTTTGATTTTATCACTGCCGACAGAGAGCAAACCGCTTCTCTTCTCGACAACGACGATATAGTGATCTTCAAAAATTATGTTCAATCCTTTCGGATGAAATCTTTTAGGTGATTGTTTGAATTTTTTCTGGTTTGTATGCATATGAACAGGGACACTACCACAAAATGGAAAAAAAGAAAATCAATTGTAATAAATTACTTCGTAATCTTCATATTTATCAATTTGAACTAACTCTTGACTGATCGTGATAATGGGTTCATATAATTAATCAGGAGGACCTGCCATGATAACTGATCGCCTTAATGACAGAATCATATCGAGAGGAGAAGATTTTTTTTCGACTATTCAAAATGAACCGACATCTGTTTTCAACAAGTCGAAATGGATCGGGAAAGTAATGGACTGGGCAATGAAAAATGAGGACTTCAAAGTCCAGTTGTTCAGATTCGTAGATGTTTTCCCCTATTTGAATACCGGACCAATGCTTACAGCTCATATAAAAGAATATTTCGGTAAAGACGAGCAAAATGTTCCAGCTGTCTTAAAATGGGGAGCGAAGTCCTCACTGGTTTCGGGAAATCTGGGAGCATCTGTACTCAATAAAGCTATTGCATTCAATATGAAAGAGATGGCTAAACAGTTCATTGTTGGAGAAGGGGCGAAAGATACCGTAAAAAACCTGACAAAGATGAGAAAAGAGGGTTTCACTTTTGTTATCGATATTCTGGGAGAAGCTACAGTCAATGAAGTGGAAGCAGAAGAATATGTCGATGCCTACATACAATTGCTGGAACATCTGAAAACAGCCCAGAGTGATTGGACAGCTATAGATCCCGGTGATGGCGATCCCGATTTAGACTGGGGTCACAGTCCTAAAGTAAATATCGCCGTCAAACCATCTGGTTTGTATTCACAGGCAAAACCTAAAAACTTTGATGGGACAGTTGAAAAATTCTATTTGAGAATAAAAAAAATATTTGAAAAAGTGATAGAGATGAATGGTTATCTCTGCATTGATATGGAATCGTACAAGTTCAAAGAAATAACAATTGAATTATTTAAACGATTAAAATTGGATTTCCCCGATTATCCCTATTTGGGAGTAGTTCTTCAATCTTATCTAAAAGAAACCGATGAGGATCTGAATGAACTGATTTCTTGGGCGAAGGAAAAGGATGTTCATTTATCAATAAGACTGGTTAAAGGGGCATATTGGGACTATGAGACTGTACTTTCGAAACAAATGGGATGGGAAAATCCTCTATATTTAAAAAAAGCCGAATCTGATGCTGCTTTCGAACGACATGCAGGAATAATTCTGAAAAACCACGAAAGATGTCATTTGGCATGCGCTTCTCATAATATCCGTTCTATTTCAGCTGTTATGGAAATGGCCGAAGAGAACGGCGCACCTGAAAATGCCTATGAATTTCAGGTGCTTTATGGAATGGCTGAACCAGTTAGAAAGGGTTTGAGGAAAATAGCCAAGCGGATTAGGTTATATGCTCCTTATGGAGAGATGATCCCCGGAATGGCATATCTGGTCAGAAGACTTCTTGAAAATACATCTAATGATTCATTCCTCAAACAGACTTTTGCCGATGGCGGCGAAGTACAGAAGCTTCTTAAAAATCCAGTTGATATACTCGCAGAAGACAAAACACAAATCTTAAATCCCAAGAGGTCCTATTTCATTAACGAACCGATGGTTGACTTTAAAAAGAAAACCCATCGGGAGGCATTCCCTCACGCTCTGTTTGATGTCAGAAAAAAACTGGGAAAAAAATATGCTCTGTATATTGATAATAAAGAGATTATAACATCCGATACTATTGATTCTCTCAATCCCAATAAACCATCTGAGGTGATCGGTACAATCTGTCAGGCTGGAGTAGAAGAAATTGATAATGCCCTGAAAGCAGCGAAAGCAGCCTTTCCTATATGGAGAGATACACCTCCGGAGGAGCGTGCTCAATATCTGATACGCGGTGCACAGATCATGCGGGAGAGAATATTTGAATATTCAGCCTGGCAGGTCCTGGAAGTGGGCAAACAATGGGACCAGGCTTATGCTGATCTGGCAGAAGCCATAGATTTTCTCGATTTTTATGCGAAAGAGATGATTAGGCTGGGAACTCCGAAAAGAATGGGAAATATGCCCGGTGAGATAAACCTGCATTTCTATGAACCTAAAGGTATAGCTGCTGTGATTTCTCCGTGGAATTTTCCTCTGGCTATCAGTGCGGGAATGGTTTCTGCGGCTATTGTCACAGGAAATACTGTCATTTTCAAACCATCAAGTCTCTCTTCTGTCATAGGACATCACCTTGTTGAAGTTTTTAAAGAAGTCGGTTTACCGCCGGGAGTATTCAATTATACTCCGGGAAGAAGCAGAATTATGGGTGATTATCTTGTAGAGCACAAGGATATCAGCATGATAGCTTTCACAGGTTCTATGGATGTAGGCCTACGTATAATTGAGAAAGCAGCTAGAGTTCAGACAGGCCAGGCCAATGTAAAAAAAGTAGTCTGTGAAATGGGTGGAAAAAATGCGATTATAGTCGATGATGATGCCAATCTCGATGAAGTTGTGCCCGGAGTTTTATATGCTGCTTTCGGTTTCCAGGGTCAGAAGTGTTCAGCCTGTTCCAGAGTGATTGTCTTAGATCCGATTTATGATAAATTTATAGATAGACTGCAAAAAGGAGCTGCTGCTTTAAAGCTTGGCACCTCAGAAGACCCGGCGAATTTCATGGGCGCTGTAGTCGATAGTTCTGCAAGGGATAAAATCCTCGAATATATTGAGATCGGCAGGAAAGAAGGAAATTTGATTTATCAGAGTGAAATACCGGAAGAAGGTTATTATATTCCCATAACAGTGTTCGACGGAGTGACTCCGGAACACAGAATCGCACAGGAGGAAATTTTCGGACCGGTTCTTTCTGTAATGAGAGTCCAAGATTTTGATCAGGCTATTGAATGGGCTAATTCAACAAGATTCGCTCTGACTGGAGGGGTTTACAGCCGCAGTCCCGATCATCTGAATCAGGCTCGAAGAGACTTCCGAGTTGGCAATCTCTATCTGAACCGTCACAATACTGGAGCTCTGGTATACAGGCAGCCATTCGGTGGTGCAAAAATGTCCGGAGCCGGAACCAAAGCAGGAGGCCCCGACTATCTACTGAATTTTATGGATCCTAGACTTGTCAGTGAAAACACCATGAGAAGAGGATTCACGCCTATTGCAGAAGATGATGACTGGGGAGATTAATTTCTTTCCCCCTGGCTGACAAGTATCTGTATTTAGAGATACAATGGCTCAGGGGGAAGGATATGAAATTCTGCTGGACAACGATCAGTGTCAGTGACATAGACAAATCAATTAAATTTTATCAGGAAATTATCGGGCTAAAACTTACCCGGAGAATAGAGCCTAACGAAGAAATGGATATTGCCTTTCTCGGAGAAGGAGACACTCAGATAGAACTTGTTTTCAACAAACAAAATGCGGCTCCCGGTTTTGGTACAGACATTTCCCTTGGGTTTATAATTGATTCAACAGACCGGTTTATTGAAGAATTAAAAACAAAAGGGATCAGTATCCATTCCGGTCCTTTTCAACCAAATCCACATATCAGGTTTTTCTATATTCAGGATCCCGATGGTTTAAAAATTCAGTTTGTGGAAAATATATGAAAAGTGAAATTTCTATTGATTTAAAGAGTAGCAGTTCTGCTAAAATAATCACTATATTGACTATCTCTACACTGTTCCTGCTATTTATAATCTGGTTTATAATTTCAAAAGGTTTAGTGATGTTTAATGGTGAAGAAACTTCAATAAGAGAGCTTTTCTCTTATATTGTTCTTTCCACTTTAGGGATCACTATTCCAACAGTGCTCAATGTCGCACTGACAAAAACTTTGATCCTCAATGATGCCTTCCTGGTAGACTACGATAGAAAGGAACTCTCAATTATTGAATCAAATAGTTTCAAAAAATCATCTCGTATTCTTCGTAAAATCAATATGACAAATTACTATGAAATTATTTATATACGAATCAATGAAGATGAAGATGGAATCGTGAATAATTATCATATATTTTTAACAGGACCCGGTGAAAAACCTGAGAAGATTTATACGTTTAACAAATTCCATTTTGTAGTAAAATTTATTGACGAGGTTACAGAACAAACTCAATTAAAATGTCTTGACTGGACAGATTTGGATTTTGATAAAGAAAGTGATTTTGAGAATTATTATATAAAAAACCAGCCCTGATGTTTTGTACATCAGGACTGGTTATCAGAACACTTTAGATTCAACAATTTTCAGAGTCTTTACTTCAAAAGGTGTGAAATGTAGTTGGACTTCACTGCTGTCAGTTATTTTTATGGGATTTTCTTCCACCATATTTGTTGTATATATACTATCTACAGCTCTGTTTATAGTCAGCGTGGTATCGGCTTCCAAGCCATTCCGTTCGTAGAGTCTCATAATCAAATTTTTACCATCTTCACTCTCTTTTACAGTGGAATAGGTAATATTGTCAGTACTCAGCTTGAATAATGCTTCTCCCGTTTCTCCGGAACCAGTATAAAAAGGAAACCAGCTGTTAAATTCCATAGCTTCACCATCAACTTTTCCCTCGATGTGATCACCATTGTGAATATAGAGCCCAAAACTTATTTTGTGTGATCCCAGGTCTCCCGATTTTGCAGGGTAATTTGTTGACTTTATCAGATTGAGATCAAGAGTGCTTCCTTTGGCCCTGAAACCGTATTTGCAATCAGTGATCAAAGCCGCGCCCCAGGTACCATTATTCATATCCACCCAGTTTTGGCCGCAGACTTCATACTGAGCTTTCTCTTTTTTTGTAGCATTCTTCGTGGAACGGTAGAGATGACCGAACTGAATATCGAAAACAGCTTTATCTGTTTTAAGATTCAAGGGGAACGATGTTCTGAGCATTGTATGCAGACTCTTCCATTGGGCACTGATATCAAAATCGATTCGCCGACTGTCAGGTTTCAGCCTTATTTTCTGAATAATTCTGTTTTTTCCGAATTTGTAATACTGGACAATTTCTCCGACAGGACCATAACTATAGGCTTCAGTTTTATACAAACTCATTTTGGAGCTTCGCTGAAAACGGTAGTATCGTGAAATATCCCAGGCATCGGCAGTATCTGTATACACTCTCAGATGGTTTCCTGCACTTTTCAGAATTTTTATTCCATTCTGTTTATCGAAGATTGATGAGATGGAACCATCTTTTGAGAATTCGATTTTAATAAGTTTATTTTCAAGTGCTCTGTCATCATCTTTTATCGTTTTTTTCCATGATTGTGTTCTGTTTATTTTCCCGGAAAGGGGAGCAACATTAAACTGATGATAGTGATTTTCAGAGATATGCGAAAGGAGAACTTCAACAGGAAGAGGATTGTAAATCTGAACTGATTCCACTTCTACCGGCTCATTTTCTTTAATCAACCTGGCTTTCAGAATTTCAGAAATTATTTCATTAATCTGTTTATCGAGAATTTCATAACGAGCCAGACATTCATCATATACCCGTTTTATAGATGAACCGGGTAGAATGTCGTGAAACTGATAGAGAAGAACTTCCTGCCAGATCTTTTTCACAGCAGGTTTATAGTTGCTATATTGTCCTAGCTGAACCAGAAGTGTTTCAAATGTTTTGAGCTTCTGTTCCATTTTTCTATTATAGTATTTTACATTGCCCTGAGATGTATAGGTTCCCCTGTGTTTTTCCAGATACAGCTCGCCGCAAAAAGTGGGAAATTTATCTTTCAGTTGGTTAATTTTCTCAAAAAAATTATTTGATGTCTCCATTATGACTTTCGCCATAGGAGCGATTCCATCGAGCCTTCTGATACGTTCAATATGACTTGGCGAGGGGCCGCCTCCCCCATCACCAACACCGAATAAACTCAATGTCTGATTGGAAATTTTCTTCTCTTTAAAATTTTCCATCGATTTAAAAAGATATTGAGCATTGGCGGGACTGTTATACTCTCCTTCGGGCGGCATATGGGCCAGGACTTTTGAACCGTCGATACCCTGCCAGTTAAAACTGTGATAAGGGAATTGATTCGTGTCATTCCATGAGAGTTTAATGGTCATAAAATAATCGAGGCCGGATTTTCTAATGATTTGAGGCATATTCCCGGAATAACCAAAGACATCGGGCAACCACAGGCTTTTGACTCTAATGCCGAATTCCTCTTTAAAGAAGTTAATACCATAGAGCATCTGCCGAATTAGGGCTTCTTCTCCAGAGACATTGGTATCAGCTTCAACCCACATGCCCCCCTGAACTTCCCAACGACCTTCTTTTATTCTTTCAAGCACCTCTTCATACAATTGGGGTTGTTGCTCTTTAATCCACTGATACAGCTGTGGTTGACTGGCTCCGAATTTGAAGTCTTCATATTGCTCCATCAAACGAAGAACATTGGCGAATGTCCTGGCTCCTTTTCTGTAAGTTTCCCGAATAGGCCAGAGCCAGGCAAGATCCAGATGAGCATGGCCTATCGCACTGATTTCGTGTTTTGCATTTGTCTCTGTGTTCAGTAGGGAAGCTGTTACAGCACGAGCGCTCTCAACCCAATTTTTTTCTTCTTTCCTGATAATCATGGAGACTTGCTTCAGACCTTTACGATAGATTTTAAAAGCTTCTTTATCATTTTTTAATGAAATCTGTTTCAGAGATGTAAGGCTTGTCAGATCGTAATAGAGTTCCCTTAGAGAAAGGTTTCTGTTGACCATCTGTATGGTTTCAATTCTACCCTCATTTTTCACTTTTCCAAAGAGGTCATTCATTCCGGCATCCAGCCACAAGTCAACTTCACCCTCTGTGGTCGTAAAGTCTTTTAATGGATAATAACACTTTGCCGGTGAACCGAGTTTCCCCATAGAACCGAAGTTGGAGCTCCCGTTTGTAAAACCTTTTACTGGAATACCCCTTTTGTTGAAAAGCAGTGCTTCACAGTTCATATCCAGTTTCAGATAGACCGGCTCAGTTACCGAAGGATCAATTCTACCGGTGAGGTGAAACCATGCACAATCAAACAATTCTCCCCATGAATCCCCTATTTCATATTTCCTGTATTCCAGCTTTTTTCTGTTTTCAAAGGGTACAGGTTCTTTGGTTACAGCTCCTTGAATATTGAAATCACCAACTGGTGTATCAATCTTTGCTTTAACACTGTTTATTATTTTGTCCATACTATCGCTTTCATATTGATCTCCAATATGTAAATTATAATTCTCTGTGACTTATTCCTCAATATCCAAATAAAATTGGATTTGTGAAGAAGTTGTGTAAAGGAGATAATATTCAATTGGCAATCGGGATTTATAGTTTTCAGGTAGTTGGCATCGTGCTAAAATGAGTTCTGAAATTTTATATCTTGAAGGATCATATTATGCCCCTGAAAAAAGCTTTTGATACTGAAAAATATCTCGAGGAACAAACTGAAGCCATATTAAAACGCATGGAACAGTTTGATGATAAACTCTACCTCGAATTCGGAGGAAAGCTGATTTTTGATTACCATGCTTCCAGAGTTCTACCCGGTTTTGATCCCAATGTGAAAATGCGGCTACTTCAGAAATTGAAAGACCAGGCGGAAATTATTCTCTGCATATACGCCGGCGATATCGAAAGCAGGAAAACCAGGGCTGACTTCGGCATTTCTTACGACGCAGATGCGATGAAGCTGATTGATAATCTGAGTCATGACTGGGGTCTGACCGTCAACTCTGTTGTTGTCACTCGATATAATGATCAGCCTTCAGTTAAATTATTTATCAACAGACTGAAGAGACGTGGAATTAAAGTGACCATACATAGGGCGACAAAGGGATATCCCATGGATATCGACCTTATCGTAAGCGATGAGGGATATGGTTCCAATCCCTATATTGAAACAACAAAACCTCTGGTGGTGATCACCGGACCGGGACCGAACAGCGGTAAACTGGGTACGTGTCTGTCTCAGCTCTATCATGAAAACCGAAGAGGTGTTCAGGCTGGTTACGCCAAGTTTGAAAGTTTCCCTATATGGAGCCTGCCTTTGAAACACCCTGTCAATGTTGCCTATGAGTCTGCCACTGCGGACTTGAAAGATGTGAATATCATTGATCCTTTCCATCTTGAATCATATGGAAAAACCGCTATTAATTACAATAGGGATGTAGAGGCTTTTCCCCTCCTTAAACGGATTTTAGAAAAAATTTCAGGATCAAGCTCTCTTTATCAGTCCCCCACAGATATGGGAGTTAACCGAATCGGTTTTGCCATTGTGGATAATGAGGCTGCTGAATTAGCTGCAAAACAGGAGATTATCCGCCGAACACTTCGTTATTCCTGCGAATATATGCTGGGTCTGGGCAAAAAGGATACTGTAGAGCGTGCAGAACTTATTATGCAGGAAGTAGGAGCCTCATTGGAGGATAGAAATGTTGTGGGGAGCGCAAGAATGACCGCGATAGAAGCACAGAAAGATGAAACTAAAGGCAATCACGGGATCTACTGTGGCGCCGCTCTGGAATTAACTGACGGAACAATAATTACAGGAAGAAATTCACCTCTCTTACATGCATCATCTGCTGTCGTATTAAATGCCATAAAATTCCTTGCCGGATTGCCACAGAAAATCCATCTGATTTCACCTACGGTTATTCAGTCTATAAGTGACTTAAAAGGAGAAATTAGAGGCAGTAATGAGATAACCCTGGACCTGGAGGAAACTCTCATAGCTTTAGCAGCATCTATTTCCACAAACAGCAGCGCTTTCCTGGCTGTAAAACAGTTGAAAAAACTGAAGCTCTGTGAAATGCATCTGACTCATATGCCACCTCCAGGGGATGAAGCCGGTTTGAGAGATCTCGGAATAAACCTGACTTCAGATCCATTATTCTCTTCAGAAAGATTATTCAGCAAATAGACTTCTATTGAATTTACCAAATTACCTTGACAGGTAGAGTAATGTCTCCTATAGTACTCTATGTGATGTAGTAATACATCAGATGGAGGTATTCTTTGGTTAGTAGTGATATTATACGAGGGCACCTGGACTCAATTATCCTGCGATTGATAATGGAAAAAGATCGCTATGGATATGAGATTTCAAAAGAAATAGCTCTTAGAACCGGAGATGTTTTTGAAATTAAAGAAGCAACTCTCTATGCCGTCTTTCAGCGACTGGAAAAAAAGAAACTAATAAAATCTTATTACGGTGATGAAACACAAGGCGGTAGAAGGAAGTACTACAAAGTGACATCCATGGGAACTGCATTCTTTAAGGAACGTCTTGTAGAGTGGAAAATTGCGAAAACGAATATTGATATTTTTATGGAGGAAATTTAATGAGTGTAATTCGAAGACATGTTGAGAGATTATTTAGAGAGATTGAAGATAGCCAGGAAAAAAAAGAAATCCTGGAAGAAATAACATTGAATCTTCAGGAAAAAGTTTCGGACCTTATGAATGAGGGTAAGAGTGAAGAAGATGCTGTGAATAAAGCCATTGTCGATTTTGGTGATATAGAGGACATAAAAAAAGAACTTTACAAAAAACAGAGCGGGAAAGAGCAGAAGCTTGCATTGATCAGATTGGGTTATTCCGTCTGGGGATCGGTATTGATAATAGCACTGATAGTTTTTATCAATCTGTATTTCTCTCCTGGTGTTATCTGGTATCCCTTCCCCATATTCGCTTTACTCTGGTGGCCACTGACAATGCTTTTCGGATGGCTTAAGCGAAGATAAAAGGAGAATAGTATGAAAAATCTAAAATTGGGGTTTTCACTGACCGGTTGCGCATTATTGGTTGCAACCTTCATCGGTATTAATATATTAACTTCTCCACAATTCCCCTGGAGTCTATTCCCGGTGTTCGGTGTTTTATGGTGGCCGCTCTCTGTATATTCATATACAAAGAAAAGTCCGATGATGATGGCTGTAACGGGAAGCGCCCTGATCATTGTGTTTTTTATAGCTGTCAATATGATCACTTCTCCTGCATTTCCATGGTGTATATTTCCAATATTTGCAGTGTTATGGTGGCCTTTAGGTATTTACATTGGCCGTAGGAAAAACTCTTTGCTCTTATCTGTATCAGGAAGCTTCTTAACTGTTCTTTTTTTTATAACAGTAAATATGATAACCTCCCCTGGATTTCCATGGTCTTTCTTTCCGGTATTTGTTCTATTGTGGTGGCCCTTAAGTGTCTATTGTGTGAAACAGAAAAATATGAAATTGCTATCCATCATAGGTAGTCTGCTTGTTATTTCTTTCTTCTTTGTTACAGACTACATTACAACACCTGCAATAGGATGGGCTTTTTATGCAGCGTTTCCTGTATTGCTCTGGCCTGCTCTGCTAGTGCTTAAAAAATACATAAAAATAGAGACTATTTTACTTGCATCGGGAATCATTTTTGCAGGGTATTACATACTCTTGAATCTGTTTGTATCACCATCATACCCATGGTCGATATTTGTTGCATATGGGATTCTCATAGCGATGATTTCAAGTTCCTTCTGGTATAGGAATCAAGGGAAATGGGCTACTTTAAGTTCTGTAATCATATCGGCAGCTTTTGTCGCAGCAGTATTATTTATTGCCGGTATAAAAGAGATATGGGTTCTTGAACTGGCGTTGATAGCAGTTTCCACCCAGGCTTGTGTACACTTTAGTCTGAAGAAGAATTATCGAGCTCTGTCAATATTAGGCAGTTTTACAGTATTGTTATTTGTAGCTTTTGAAAATTTTATAGATAATCCTGGATATCCCTGGTTCTTATATGTTGTATTTCCCGTTGTCTGGCCTCTGGTTATGTCCATGTTCCCCAAGCAGGTAAAGACATTCAGATTTGCTCTCTTTTCAGCAGCCACAGGGATAGTATACTACGGAATATTAAATTTACTTCTTGCTCCGGGACACATATGGTTTATATATCCCGCTTTTGCTCTTATCTGGTGGCCTTTGGCAATGTATTATGCAAAAACAAGAAAGCCGGTACTGTTCGCTATTGGGGGAACTCTGTTGATCATTGCTTTTTTAGGTGCAGTTAATCTGATAACATCTCCTGGAGTTGTATGGTCTGTATTTCCTGTATTCGCAATATTGTGGTGGCCGCTCAGTATGATTTTCATCAGCAAAAAAAGAAAAGTCATTGTAGATGAAAATCATGAAAGAATGCATTAGGGAAGTAATATATTTTTTCTAATTCTTTTCTCGGAATTTTTTCGGTGAACTTAAAAACTTTTTTGAAAAGGTCCGGGAGAAGTATGCTGGAGATTTAAAACCGCATATCCAGGCAATTTCCGAAATTGCATAGTCTGTGTTTTTTAAAAGATCTGTAGCTCTTTTCAATCGAATACCATTGATATAGCGATTCAAAGTTTCACCGGTTTCCCGATGAAACAACCATGAGAGATAATCAGCGGTGCAGTTTAACTGATCGGCCAACTTGGAAACCGAAAGCTGACTGCTGTGATATTGCGCTAAAACAGTATTTTTTACTTCATTGACTTTCGTATTTTCTACAGTCCTTGCGGAACTTGTGCTCAGCATTCTCACAACATTTGTCAGTAGTGCGAGCAGAAGAGCTCGGGAAATTGTTTTTCCATAAAAATCATCCTGATTTCCTTCAGCTATCAAAAGATCCGTATATTGACGGATTTCCTGTTTCTGCTTACTATCCACTGTTTCATAATAAAAAATAGTGGGAATCCCCTGCTTAGACTCTCTTGAGATATGACATTGGAGTAATTCCAGATAGGGAGTAATAACTATATTCTCAAAAGGACCTTCGCTACTATCAGCAATTTCACCATGGGGCAATTCAGGAGGAACGACAAGAATCTGCCCACCGTGTAATTCTAACTCTTCACTGGGAAATGAGAATTTTGTTTTCCCTGATATCTGCAGGAAAATTTCCGCATAATCGTGGAAAATGTGTGAATCAATCATTTTTCTCAAACCCTTTCGTTTCGGGATCAGACAAATGCAATCTCCTGCTAAAAGCTGATTTATAAAAATGAGTAATTTGTCTTTCATTAATTGAGAATTATCCATATATGTAGTATATAAAATTCCGTGAAATGAACAAGTTATATATCTCTCATGATTTGATATAAGAATTATTTAGCCCGGAATGCACTGGGAGACATTCCAGTAAACTGTTTAAATACTTTGCTGAAATAATACATATCGCAGAATCCCAGTATTTCCGCTATTTCCGATACTGAAAAACTAGTCGCTATTAAATGCTGTTTCGCTATCTCAGTTTTTATTCTGTTTACCAGTTGAATCGGTGTCAAACCTGTATATTTCCTGAATCTTCTTATACATTGATTTTTTGAGCAGCAGAGCTTGTCGGCAATCTCATCGATTGTATATCTGTTTCCCGGATTATTGCGAATCTCGTATACGAAGTGGTTTATTCTTGAATCGAGATAATCGGGAAGTCCTATGTTCCTTTCTGAATTAAGCCTGAATTCACAAAGAGCAGCCCTGACCATAATAATTGATTCTCCTGAATAAGATTCTCCATGTTTATATAAATCGACAATCCGGTGCATAAGAGATTTCAAAAGAGTAAAATTATCTTATGTATCGGGTTTACTGAAAAAAAGCAGAATTCAGGTTTAATTCATCCGGGCAGATGAAGGAGGAAAACCATATTTGTTTTTGTAAACCCGGGAAAAATAGTTTCCATTGCAGAAACCTGTCAGCTCGGGAATTCGGGTTATAGGCAAATCCGTCGATTTCAATAAGAGATTGGACTGTTCCAGTCTGTAGTCGGTAAGAAAATCGATAAAAGTTTTACCAGTGAATTCTTTGAATAACCTGCAGAAATGCTGATTGCTTATATGGGAATATTCGGCCATTAAAGAGATACTTATCTTTTCAGTGAAATGGATAGAAATGTATTCAATCACCTTCTTCATTTTTTGAGCTGTTATATTCTGATGTACAGTTTCTTCTAATGACCGTTCGGGGAATTCACGAATAAGTTCTGCAAAAAAACGGCATAATTCAACTTTGATAATCATCTTGAAACCCTCTTTTCTATTTTTCTCCTCAGTTATTATTGTATTGATCGGAACGCTCAGTACCGAATGTGAGCGGAGCCTTCTGCTGATATGAATAGGATTATATGGATTATCTGAAAAAAACGGAAAAAGTATATTGTTGCAGTGTATATCTGTGATCATAGATGCAAAAAGGGAATCGCCGATAACAATGGCACAATAATCAGCACAATCATTTTCTACAATGCTGTGCAAACTGCCATGGGGCACCAGGATAATATCCTCTTCACCACACAACAATGCAATCCCGTTAATATACATAGTACAGCTACCGCTGCGTATATAAATGATCTCAGTATGATTGTGCCAGTGTGGTGGAGTATCATAATTGCGGATATGAAAGCAGTTGAACTGGAAATCATCATTTCCCAATTGTGTTTCTTCATAATTATCAATACTAATTTGATCCAAAATAAAACCTCTATCCAAATAAATATATTCAGATAAGACATATATATGTTACAAAATGATATATTTAAGCAGTTATACATCTTATATAATATTAATATCATATAGATGTGGATTTGAGAAGGAGATTACAATGTTATCAGCAAATAAACCCCAAATTGCAAAAATTACAGATATAAGCAAAACAGATGATGCTTTAATTCTTCATACGGAGAAAGGGAAGATCAAAGTGGAACCATATGCTCATGGCATAATCAGAATAGTCTACACTCTTGATGATAAGTTTTCACTGACCCAAAGTCCCGGAACCTTGGCAAAACCCTGTTCTATACCCTGGACCTATAGTGTAGAAGAATCTGTGATTACATTGGATACAAAAAAAATCACTATCATTATCGATAAAGAGACAAGTGCATTGTCCTATTACGATAGGAACGGCCGATTACTGACAAGAGAGCCTTCAAGAGGTGGAAAAACACTAATACCCTACAAAGCTTACAAAAATGTAATCGATGAAAACAGTCTTTTCGAAAAAATTGAAACCCCTGACGGAGTGAAGGAAGTCCTATTAGATTCAAATAAAGAATTTTATAAAGACCTGAATCATCTCAGGCTGGAATTTGAATGGACTGATGGAGAAGCCCTATACGGTATGGGGCAGCACGAAGAGGGAAGCCTCAACCTGAGGGGAACCCGTCAGTATGTGCATCAGGCCAATATGAAAATTGCTGTTCCTTTTCTTTTATCCACTAGAGGTTATGGTATATTGCTGGATACTTATTCACCAGTCATTTTTAACGATAATGAATACGGTTCATATATCTACAGTGAAGCAGCTGCTGAAATGGATTTTTATTTTTTTCACGAAGATAGTTTTGACAAGATTATAAGCGGATATCGACTGATTACAGGTAAAGCGGCTTTGCTTCCCAAATGGGCCTTCGGTTTCATGCAGTCCCAGGAGCGATATGAATCCCAAAATGAAATCATTGAAACAGTAAAAGAATACAGGAAACGCAATATTCCCCTCGATTGCATAGTTTTGGACTGGCAGTCCTGGAATGAGGGAATGTGGGGACAGAAGTCATTTGATTCACAGCGATTTCCCGATCCCGAACAAATGATAAAGATCCTCCATGAATGCGGTGTACATTTCATGATTTCCATCTGGCCGAATATGTTCAAAGAAACAGATAATCATAAACAGATGAAAAGAATTGACGGATTATTTAAACATTCCGATATATACAATGCTTTTGATAAGAAAGCCCGAGATTTATACTGGAAACAGACAAATGAAGGCTTATTCAGAATGGGAATAGATGCATGGTGGTGCGACGCCAGTGAACCGGAGTCGCCTGAATGGACTAACTTACTGAAGCAGGAACCTGACCAGAATTATCTAGACTTTCATAATGCTGCAAAAAACTATATGGATGAAGAATATACCAATGCCTATCCTCTTATGCACTCCAGAACGATTTATGAGGGACAGCGAAGTGTAACCTCTGAAAAAAGAGTAGTCAATCTGACAAGAAGTGGGTATACAGGGCAGCAGAGATACGGGACAATTCTCTGGTCTGGCGATATAAGCGCCAACTGGAAAACTCTGAAGAATCAGATTCCTGCAGGGTTGAACCTTTGCGCCTCGGGACTCCCCTACTGGACCCTGGATATAGGAGCCTTTTTTGTCAAAAAGGGAGATTACTGGTTCTGGAATGGAGATTACGAAAAGGGATCAGAAGATCTGGGTTACAGAGAATTGTATACCAGATGGCTTCAATTTGGTACTTTTCTACCCGTTTTCCGATCTCATGGAACGGATACACGCCGTGAAGTATGGAAATTCGGTGATAAGGGAGAAATTTTTTACGATACCATTATCAAATTCATTGAACTGAGGTATAAGCTGCTTCCCTATATTTATTCCATGGCGGGAATGGTGACTCTCGATGATTTTACCATATTGCGTCTACTGGCTTTCGATTTTCAAGAGGATCCTTCTGTTTTCGACATAAAAGACCAGTACATGTTCGGAAGTGCCTTGATGGTCTGTCCTGTAACTGAACCAATGTATTATCTCAAGGATTCGGAACCTCTTAAGGGAATTGATAAAACCCGTACAGTTTATCTTCCCGCTGGTGCCGATTGGTATGATTTCTGGACCGGTATAAAATATTCCGGTGGTCAGACGATTTCGGCATCGGCTTCATTGGATATAATACCGCTTTTTGTCAGAAGCGGGGCAATCATTCCGACATCGGGGATAAGCCAGCACAGCGGCGACAGTTCCGATAGGGAAATTATCCTGAATATCTATCCCGGAACATGTGGTTCCTTTACTCTCTATCATGATGAAAACAACAACTATAATTATGAAAAAGGCTCTTTTTCAACGATAGACATTCATTTGATTGACGAAGAAAGGAAACTGATAATAGGCAACCGGAAAGGAACATTTCCACAGATGGAAGAGGAGATATCATTTGTTCTCAAAATTTCAGGAGAGATCCATTCAACAATCTTATATAAGGGAGATGAGATTATTACCAGTTTGAATCAATGAGCTCTCTGACAATCTCCACTGCTCTACCTGGTTTTCCGATATTCCCCTCGAGGTTGTAAATATCTCTGAAAATGAACTCAAGAGTGTTCCCTTTTGCAGCCTCGAGTGTTTCAAGTATATGTTTGGAAAAAGTTTCTTCATTTAGATTTTTCCCGATGCCGATAAAATTGGGACTCGGTTTTCTAGAGTAGATTACTTCACTGCCCTTTAAATATTCACCCATTCTTTTTTCATGACACCACGGGGAGATTGAGACTTTGCGCAGATTGGGAAGTTTACTGATGTAATCCTCCCAGACATCGTGGACAGGTTCACAACATCCGTAATAGAGCATACCGAATTCCTCTGCAAGATCCCGATAAGAGGGAAAAATGAACTCACCGAACATATCCGGAGAGATTCCCACAGATTCCTGGGAATTCATATTCACCCAGAGATCTTTAGTTGTGATATGTTTCTCATTTTGGAAAGATGAACCTGGTAATTCTGAAGTAAAACCATAACTTCCGGCCCCGGCATAATCATTTCCGTTATTAAGAGTTAACAATCCCTCTTCTTCCTGCCATTTTACATATCCTATAATATCATCTTTAATAAATGAGAAAAGCCGGAGCATCTCTTCCGGTGTATCAAACATGGCGAACATCATTGCCTCCATGCCCATAAGTTCAATGATCTGGGCAGTTGGAGTTACATGCCAATGAAGTGATGTGTTTTTTAAAACAACTGGAAGGATATCTCCTAAAACTTCTTCAACACATTCCTTTCTCGCATTGGTTTGTTCTAAATCAAAGGAATAAACTGAATGTAAAAGCCCTGGCAAATCTTCTTCCAAATTTTTAATGATGTGTTTACTTTCATAGCCGATTTCACGTCCCTCACTGTCTTTTGAATATGTATGTTCATATCCTTTGGCAAAGGATTTTATATTGATCTCCATATCAACAGGAAAATAGGGAGGTATAACTTTGTCATCATTAATCAATTCATAATTCAATATTTCATTGATTAATATGTTTTCAATATACTTCCCCGAATCAGTGGAACATTTGGGCTCAGGTAGAAAATCATTGAATGAATCTTTTTCCATAACAATAAGAGGCTTTTCACTTTTCAGCTGATTATGAGAGTACCAATTGACAGTTCTTTCTTTCATAATGTCCAGTTCCGAGTATTCTTTATACTTTATTGCCAGTTCTCTCAGATATAATTTATCTTCTTTTGTGATATTGCCATTCATATTCTATTTGCTCCTTATTTCCAGAAATTTATCTTTAAATCCCGTTTAAGCTTATTATCACACAGTAATCACCTTGAAGCTATAAGGCAATTTATGATAATAATTGTCTATGTGTGATATTGTCACAAATCAATGGTATGTAAATTTTGATATTATAAGCCCGCTTAAAAGTTTACCGAATATTCTCAGCATTACTGAAAGCACAATTAATGATTCACGTTATCATTGGGATTCAGAACTCCATGGCAATTATAAAAATGATGAAAACTCGATTTTTCAGTTTACTCTGTCTGGCTGCGGGGCATTTGATGATGGAGAAAGAATTCACGAGTTACCGCCGGGCACCGGATTTCTAACTAATTTGAACAATACACAATACAGATATTTTTATCCTGAAAATTCAAAAGAAAAACAAAGAGTGCTCTGGTGCAATATCCGATCTCCCCATGCTCTGAAAATGATAGAAGAGATCAACACCCGTTATGGTTATATTTTTCAATTACCCCGAACTTCAGGTATTATAAAAAAACTACTCGATTTTGAGTTTTTAGGATTATCTTATTCGACGATGTTGGCTTCTGAAAATGCCAAGCTTGCTTCAGAGCTGTTTTATGAATTGATATGGAGTAAAGAAAGAGAATCCAAAGGCAACAGTGATGAGATTCTTATTGAAAAGGCATTGCAGGTAATTAATGAAAATGAAAACCGGCTGTACAATGCAGGAGAAATTGCAGACAATCTCAACATATCAAGAGAACATTTCAGCCGGGTATTTAAAAAACAGCTGGGAATCAGCCCTTACCATTATATAATTTCCAGTAAGATTGAATTGGCAAAAGTGAAACTCCGCAATACGTCTCAACCGATCAAGTACATTTCACATTCTTCAGGATTTACTTCACCCGTTCAATTTACCAAGTTGTTCAAACAGAGAACTGGAGTTACACCAGCTAACTACAGGAAAATCTATCGGATTAAATGAGATCGGGAACACCGCTAAGGGATGCTGTAAGCAATCTCTCCAGAAAAACAGATTCACCTCCTGCCGCTTCAGCCGTTCTGTTATTCACTTCTATGCTTATTTTTGACTCACTGGTTCCGGAATGGCTCGCCTTTTCTCTGATATGCTTCGATAGAAACCGAATACATAATTCTTCGGCTTCCTCTAGAGACGGAAAATCATCCAGCTCATGCTTGAGTCCCTGTATTCGATATTGTCCCTGTGCAGTAGGAATAATGGTTGCGAGAGAAGTAACTGCAATTTTACTGGTGATTGCTCCAACAGCATTTGCCACATCACAATCGGGAGGAGTATGCAGTTCACCTCCTAATTTCATTACAGGATCAGCCAGCATAATAGAAGCCGGGGCGCCCAGTCCGATGACAGGGACTGAAAGATGCATCTGCAGAGAGATCCACCGGTTTCCCTCTTCTAGCAATGTTTCGTTTAAAAATGATCTCTCCCCAGATTCCGGAAATATCCGGCTCAATAGAGCTTGTGCCATTTTCTCTGTTATTTTATCATTCAATTGAACCTTCAGGTTTTTCGGAAGTATGTCCCGGCTTTGAGAAATCAATGAAAAATATTTGCTTAACCGGGGAGAATCCCAAAGCTTCATCCGGCCATCTATATGGTAAAGATCGGTAGGAGTGAAACCGGCCCTTTGGATGCAGTAGGATTTTTCAAGTCGTTCTGTTCGTAGCAGAGTCCAGATACCCGCTTCAACGGCATCGCTCAATTCTAATAGCATAAGGGGCTTTTCCCTTAGTGCTTCCAGAATTTTTTCTTCGTGATTCGATATGCTAAAATCCGGCTTCTTTCCCGTTACATATAACCATTGAATCGGAACTGTGGATTCTTTCCATTGATTCAAAACATCTGCAGCTTTAGAAATGGAATCCATCAGATTATGATGAGAATCGAGCCAGCAGAATGGTGTTATTCTACGGGGACCAATAATCCACTCCTGTTGGTTAAAAACAATTTCGCTATCTCCCCCCAACCCGACAGTATGCATATCGACAGCTCTGACATGGGTTTTCCAGTTTCCGATATAAGCGCCATCATCACAAACAGATACTGATCCGCTATCCAGGAATCCCATATCTGTAGTGGTTCCCCCCACATCGACAACTAAAGAATCTTTAAAATCAGTCAGATGACTGGCACCGGCCATACTGGAAGCGGGGCCTGAGAGGGCGGTCTGTATAGGGAACTCTTCGGCATAGGATTCGGACATAATCGAACCATCACCTCTGACAATCGCTACAGGTGCCTTGATCCCGATATTATTTAGAGCAATTTTCATCTCCTGAAGAAACTCTTCCATAACGGGGATTACACCGGCATTCAAAACAGCTGTTCGGGCGCGTATATAAAAATTAAGAGTTCCCGAGAGTTCATGGCCGCAGCAGACATCCATTGCAGTGGAATCTCTCAATATCTTTTTTACTTTCAATTCCAGAACAGGGTTCACAGATCCGCCATAACCGGAAACAGCAAAGCCCTTCACACCATGATTCTCAATCATCAATGCTGAAACCTGCTTTATCTCTTCAGGATCCACCTCTTCAGAAATGGTACCATCAATGGTCATACGCCCTTTAATTATAGCTGTGGGTGTGTGCTTAATGTCTATAGTCTTTACATTTCCCAGAGGCATTATCAACAAGCCCACAGGATAGGTATTGGATTCAACGATGGCATTGGTAACCAGTGTAGTTGATAGTGAAACCAGATCCACCCTGGACAGATCCTCCGGTGGCAGGTGATTCACAGCATTCATAATACCTTCTGAATACCGCCATTTAGTAGTGAGTGCTTTTGCCCGGGACAGCACTCTATCAAGATGTGAATCGTACAATACAGCATCCGTATAAGTACCACCGGCATCTATTCCCAAACCGAATGTATGTTTTTTGGAGTTATCGCCAGCAGTATGAGGCTCTGTAGATTCCAATTGTATGGTTCTTGTTCTAAACATGGACAATGTCTGATCGACATGTACACTGATAATCCCCCCAGAGGCAGAGTCATATACTACTTTTCGGTCGGTTGGCACAATAAGAATCTCATCATCGGGAGTCTGAAAGTCAAAACACCGCTGTATCAACTGTGTTGATCCTGCCAGTTTCGAATATTCCCATTTGAAGTCCTCAGCCATATCTCTGGCGTGTTTCTCATATTTGTCTTTATCTCCTGAACCTGTATCGATAAAGACGGACCGCGTATAATTTTCTTTCCATGAGTTAAAAAAACTCGATATTTCATCGGCATTCTCCCGTCCATAACGGTTTTCCATAACATCATCATCAAAATCGTCTACATACTGCCGGGGAAAACTGATAGAATTTTTCCCTCGGGGCTGAATCTGCTCTTCGTACCAGCCGGCAGAGATATAAAATGTTCCCGGAACATGTGAAAACTGCTTGCGGTATTCCGCCGTACCACCTAGAAACAGACTGATGCAGTCATGAACTCTGGGGATAACCAATGTATGATTCCCCGAATGCAAACCAACAATACCTTTTCCGCACATACCGTAGAGAATGACTATATATTTATATGATTCCGGCACTTTATTTATAGCATTCTGCACCTCTTTGCGAAGTTTTTCGGGCTCGGCATGTAAACCTCCCTCGAGATACTCAACAACAGGTCGAATTGTCCAGTTTGAAATGAGAGAGTCCAGGTCTGTACGAAAGACACCACAAGCTATGCAATAGACTGATTCTAATTCGTGATACTGATCCATAAATATATTATATCAACCATTCCTGTACCTCATATATAATAATTTTTTTGGTTTTTGTAATTGCTTATGATTTATTTATATTGTTCCACACTCTTCAAGACATCATCAATCTGCTGCCGATTTTCAAAGTTAACCATTAAATACATCCCCTCTGGTCCGACAGCATCCATAAGGGGAACAACTTCTTCGGCTTTCATCTCTACTGCCTGAACTGATTTTCCTGCAGTTTTTATCTTTCTGTACATATCATACCACTGGGGATCACCACCCTGAGGGACCTGGGGTCCCGGAGTAAATTCAATGGCATCGAGACTCTCTATTTCAAGCAAGGCATCAAGTTTATTCACAGCAGCGGGTCCATCGAGATGAAACAGAGTGTGATCCATCGTGTCACAATGTTCCCTGAGAACAGGAATTTCAAATTCTTTGAACATTTCCGGGCTGATCATGGCGCAAAAGTCACACTGTGCCAATGAAACCCTTCCCGGCCCCCATAACATGAACCAGCCGTATAGGCTGCTATCATCTGTATCTTTCAGAATCTGATAAAATTGTTCATAATACTCAAAATATGCTAAATTAATTTCCTGAAGTTTTTCCTTTACCCATTGGGGATTCATAATCAGATCCATTAGTAAATCATTGACCCCTCTTATCTCAGCCAGAGCATCAAGGCCGGGAGGAAGTGCGGGAAATCCAACGGCATATCGTCCAGCAGACTGCTCTTTTAATGTTCTACTGATATCCAACATGGATTTATACTGTTCATTCTGACGGTCAAAGACTAGTTTCCTGTCATTACCCGGGGATAAATCTGTATGCTCATAGAGAACATAATCTTTCTCAAAACGCCTCGTAACACCCATAAAAGTAGACAGAGTAACAGTGCCGTAATCGGGAAAGACTATTGGTAAAAAGTCGGCACCATGATAGTTGCACGACAGCCTGTATTCTTCGGACCTGATTATCCAATCCAAATCGGTATGCCGTTGTTTGTGCGATTCCGGCAATGGTGGAGCATCAATCCCGTAGAGGCTCAGTCCTGTTTCAAAACCTGAACCCCAGTGGCTGATAATGAAACCATCACCATTCCACCAGTCAATAAAGTGCTGCCTTGTTTCCGGCCAGTTTTGTTTCCATTCCATATTCATTTATCTATCCTTTTACAGAGCCCGCTGTTGAACCCATATGTATTTTGTTTTGAAAGAAGAAATAGAGTATCAGAGGAATTGCCGCTGAGACCAATATAGCAGCTGACAAAGTCGGGATAGGGATTCCGTGTTCACCCTTCAATACAGCCAGTCCCAGAGAAAGAGGCCTTAATGACGGATCCTGTATGAGAAGAAGGGAAAAAGGCAGTTCCGTCCACATCGCCAGGCTTCCCACAATTGCAATGGTTCCGACCATTGGGATGGCGACTGGCATCATAATTTTAAATAACTGCTGGAATACATTGGCCCCGTCGATCCGTGCTGATTCAATCAGCGATCTTGGTATGGTGGCGTAATAGGTAGACATAATATAGGTTCCGAAAGGAGCGAAATAAGCCACCCAGACCAATACCAGACCTAAATGGGAATTCATCAATCCGATCTTTGAACAGATTCTGTAGACCTGCGAGGCAATGACCATTTGGGGAAAAATCTGAAAAAACAGAATAAAGGAGAAGATAGTCAATTTGTACTTGAAACGCAGCATACCCAGTGCAAAACCGGCAGCGTTACAAACAATAATGTATAAAGTCATTCCCACAGTGACTGTCAATGCAGAGTTGAACATATACCTGGCAATTTTTAAATTCCTGAATACATAAGCGTAATTTGACCAGATCCACTGATCGGGCAGTGCCGTTTTGCTGAATGTATATTCGGCTGTTGATTTAAAACTGGATATAAAGGCAAAAAATATAGGATAGAGACTGATAAAAGTAATAAAAATCAAAAAGATATAAATAACCGTTTTTGCCGGATTCCAACGTTTGGCTATAGTTCTCATTTTAATTGATCCCCTTTTTTGAGAATATTGATCTGCAGCGCTGCGATAAGGGAGCAGAAGACAAAGAGGATTACTGCCCAGCTTGAGGCATATCCCATTTTAAAGGCTTGAAATCCCTGGCGGTAAATACCGAATTCCAATGTATAAGTGGCGAAACCCGGACCGCCATAAGTGAGAGTGTAAATAAAACTATACATTCTGGCAAAAACTTCGATAAAGGAGAGTACAAGGAAAAACTGCATAGAAAAGCTGATACTGGGGACAGTAACGGAAAAAAATCTCTGCCACCATCCGGCGCCGTCTATAGCTGCAGCATCATAAAGACTCGAATCGATACTGCTCATGGCAGCTAAAAAATAGATACATCCGAATCCCAATTTAGAAAAGACGACAAAGAGCAGAGCAACGACATGAATTGCAGAACGGGATTGACCGAGCAAGTTGATTTTGTTGGCATCTTCGACACCCATCATTTTCAACATTTCTGTCAATGGACCACTCTGGCTTAAGATGATACTGAAAAGAGTTCCCAGTATGACATAACCGAGTATTGTCGGTAGATAAATTACAGATCGGAAAAACATCCAACCCTTAAGCCCCTCTCTTAAGATTGCAGCGATAAGCAGAGGTATAAATATCCCGATAGGTATATATAAAACGAGAACGCCGAGGTTTTTTAAAGAATACCAGAATTTGTCATCATGGAATACACGGCGATAGTTTTTCAAACCAACCCATATTTCAGTACCGAAACCTTTCCACGTTGTAAGACTGTAATAGAAATTGGCCAATACGGGGTATACAATAAAAACCACCATAAGCAACAGCAGAGGTAGCAACAGAATATAAGCATCAGACTGTTCCTGCTGTATCATCATCTTTTTTTTTAACATTCTAATATTCCTTGAAAAAACAGGAGCCTGAAGCTCCTGTTATGTAATTTTTTACAGATTCTGTTCGTAGGCTTTCTGAGTTTTTTCTATATATTCATTGAGAGTTATTTCATCAGCCAGAAAGAAAAGCTGAAAGTAGTTATACAATTCGGCTCCGAAAGCGGCATCGAGTTGTACATAGAAATCGGGAACGCCGTTATTGCTCATAAACCCAACGACTTCTGCGAGAGATTCGTTTTCAATTGGTAGATTCTTATTGGGCACTATTGCACCTGTTCTGGTAAGAAAAAGATTGGCCGATTCGCCATGTACGTATTCTTTTAGATAATCTACAGCTGTTTCAATATTTTCAGAATTCTTTATGACAGCAAAACCAATTCCTGCTCCCTGGTTGCTCTGTCTATCTCTATATTTAGCTTTAGCAGAATTTATACTGGGCAGATAACCCAGGTTGTCATAGCCGAAAGCGTCTCCAAAATCTTTCCAGTGAGCTATATCGGAAGTCAGGCCGAAAAAGAATCCACCTTCGCCAGCTTTAAAGATTTCAATGGCATCCATGAAATATGGCATTGTGGCATTTTCTGTAATTACATATTCCTTAGTGAAGAGAGTTTTCAATATTCTGCTAGCTTCGATAAAGGCATCATCAGTGAAGTTGGCAGTTCCGTCGCTGAATCCAGTCAATTCAGGACCGTAAAAATTTGCCAAAAAGGTTCTATAGGCAAAGTCTACACCATATGGCTGTCCGCCATTCCCCATAACAACGGCTGGAATTCCAGCAGACTTCATTTTCTCACATGCCGCCAGAAATGTATTCCAATCACTGAAATCATCTTCGGGATCAACTCCGGCCTTTTCCAAATTTGCCTTGTTGTAATAAATCCCCAATCCCTGTGCAGTCAATGGTACAAGTTTAATATTCCGGTCGCTCTCTCTTGTAGAAGAACTTGCCGCCCAGGCAGAATCGGAAATATCGTCTTTCCAATCAGCTATATAGGAATCGAGTGGCAGAAGAAACTCATCCATGTTCCAGATTCGTTGATCTGTATGAGCCATAATCACATCCGGTCCCGTTCCCGATCCCATCGCTGCAGCCAGAATTTCGTAATAATTATCATGTGGTTGAGCCACATGTATAATTTCTACATTTGGATTAGCAGTCATATAGAGTGTGTCCATATCTTTTAGTGCCGATCCGACTACTTCTTCGCTGTATTTGAAATCCCAGACTGTCAGTGTAACCTTTTCATCTGCTGAACTTTCCTGTTCTCCTCCAGCTAAGAGAGAGACACAACTGATCACCATTCCGATCAAAACCATAAAACCGATTTTCTTCATTTTCAACATAAAAATTCCTCCTATTGGATTTATCTCATTGTGTGAGGAAGAATTTTGAACCGTATAGTTTCAGTAGCAGGAGGAAGTCTCAAATGCGGGGAAAAATGTATATCATATTATGCTATAAGTAACAGATCATGCAATTTAATATAATTTTAACTCTTCGTTGAGCTTTATGAGATACTCATCAAGAGAAATTTCCAGCGTATTGATCAGCAGATCATCAAGCCTGTATTGTATGTCCGATACATAACTGGAAGGAACGTATTTCTCCGGATCGGTACCTGTATATTCCAGAGCCGATTGAATGTCTTTCAGTATTGGATATTCCTCTATAGGAAGTATTGTATTTTTCAGGGGAATAAGCATTCCCAGATCTTCAATCAGGATTCTCTGACTTTTTTCGGAAAAAAGATGCTTCAGATAAAGGAAAGCAGCTTCTTTATTATCTGATTTCCGATTGATACCTACCAGAACTCCCGCAGGCTGAAGAAGCTGTACACCGGCCCGTATCATTGCAGGGTGCAGAAGATTGGGGAAATACCCCACATTATCCCGTCCCAAATCATCACTGAAGTTTTTCCAGTGAGCAATATCGGATATAAGACCGGGAATCATGGCACTTTTTCCCCGGCTGAAAGAATCTGTGGCATAATTGAAATATGGTCTGAAAAGACCCTGCTCATCAAAATATTCATTTTCACGAAGGAATCTGCAGAATTCCATGATAATCCGGAATCGCGGTGTACTGAAACCCCACCCCTGATTGTAAAATGACTCGATCTCTTCTTCTGAGAAAAATGCTGTTATCAGACTTCTGCGAATGAATTCAGTGGTCAGAGGACGGTTATTACCTGTTGCAATAGGTATAATACCCTTGTTCTTCAGGACTTCACCGGCTTTTAAAAAATCATTCCAGTCAGAAGGAGGATTTTCCGGATCCAGACCTGCCTGTCTGAACAGTTCTTTATTGTAATACCAACCCATCCCCTGAAAGGTAAGAGGCAAAGCTTTAAGAGCTTCATCTTCGCTTCGGCACGGAATCAGAGAAGAAGTGCGGAAGGACAATTCAGTTTCCTTAAGAAAAGAATCAAGAGGTTCCAGATAGGACTGATACTCAGTAAACTCAGTTCCGAGATGCAGCCAGATAACATCGGGTCCGGTTCCAGCCAGTAACGCGGCCTGTAAAGCAGGTATGTACTCCTGATCGAAAAATCCCTTATGCTCCAATATTATTTCGGGATATTTCTCCCTGAAGATATTATCAACTCTGGTCAGTGCTATGTTTGTTTTTGAATCGGTGTATTTAAAATCCCAAACCGTCAGATGAGACTCTTTGATTTCAATCGCCGATTCGCCACTTACTCGAATTGACTGTCCCATTGAGAGAATGATGAGAATAAAGAGCATGTGCGAAAAACGGAAGGTTTTAGAAAACACTACTCCATGATAAACTGATTCGATGAGTAAAATCCACAGTTATTTTAGACTATTTCTTGCAGCTTTCCTCATGTTATGCCTTCTTCTGGGGTTTATGATATTTTACAATATTCAATCGAGTCGGATACAATCAGTAGCTCTGGAATCAATGACTCTGCTATCTGACTGGAATAAGCTGGAAAATATTACCAACCAGATTCTGCTTAGCAGATTTACAGTAACCGATCGCGAAAGCCCGGAAATTCTGCAGGAGTGGATATTTGATTATGAGGAATTTTCAATATCTCTGGAAAGACTGAGTGGCAAAGAGCAAATACATCGGTTTGGAGAGATGTCAGAAAGATTTGAAGGCGCGTCAAGAATCTGGCGCTATACGAAAGTGCAGCTGAATAATGCAAATCACTTCTTTACTAAAATTATTCAATCCGGCCTGGGAGAAAAGGTTATGGTTAACGGATTCCTTCATACCATGTACAAACTGCGTATGACCGGTCAATTAACAGGCGGTGAGATCTTTCTTCTCGATGATACAATAAATTCACTGGAATCTCTCGATAACGCCACTAAAGAATTCGATATCTTATTTACGGCTATAGTCCACGACCTGAAAAAGACCGGAGAGATATATCTACGAAGAATCCGTATAATGATCATCGGCCTCTTCAGTAGTGTCATTCTGGTGCTGGGAATCTCCTTTCTCATCAATCACCAACTGAAAACAGTCCAGAAAAATCGCTTTGTCTATCTGAAAGAACAGAAAAATCAGCTTCTTAGAAGAATTTGTGAAAACAGCAGTGATGAAAACCTGATAATGTTTAAAGAGAGACAGAATTCACTGGAGATCCACCTATCTTTAAAAAACCCCATCCTCCCCATACTGCTGCAAATTGATGACTATTCACATTTCTCCCATCAGCAGAATATAAAAGAACAGAATTTTGTAATCAACCAATTCACAGAAACAATGAATTCAATTCTAATAGAGGAAAAACTTCTCTGCGAGTCCTTTCTCTACAAGGACGATATGATCATCTTTCTATCAAATGTGGATTTTCATGAAGTAAATGCCGAAATGATGGATCGATTGAAAATTAAACATACGGAGATGTTAGAGAAACACAAATGGTCAGTATCCATGACGATAGGTAACATTAATACTGAGGCAATTGACTTGGATAATGATTTTACAGACTTGCAGAAATTAGCTGAATACCGGTTTCTAATCGGTAAAGGAGCGTATATATACTCAGGATCAATGCAGCTTGGAATCCAACAACCCTTTCATTATCCACTGGATAAAGAAAGGATATTTGAAGAAGCTTTAAATTCTCTTAATCGGGAAGAAACTCTCAGGATTTTGGAGGAAATAATAGCAAATGGCTATGTCTATGGCCCTCAGAATATGCGGAGACTAATACTGCGATTGACTGCGACTCTCAGTTCGATTGTGGAAAATCTGGAGCGAACCTATCACATTTCATCTATGGGTGATGTGATCCCCATGATCCTTCAGGTGCAGAATCCTGAAAATATTGACGGAGTAAGAGATCTGCTTTCTGAGATTATCTCTCGTATTATAAGCACATGTCTGGATAAAAAAGAAGAAAAACATGATCAGACTGTATTACAGATAAAAGATTTGATAGCCGGTGATATAAAAAATTTCAATCTCTCTGTTGAAAGTTTAGCGGACGATTTTAATCTGACATCATCCTATATAAACAGACTCTTCAAGAAGCACACATCTTTCAGCATTGCAGGATATATTAACAATGTACGACTCGGTTTTGCTGAAGAATTGCTTCGAAGTACTCAACAGACAGTATCGGAAATCGCCGAAAATTCAGGATTTGCCAGTAAGGGAACTTTTTTCCGGTTGTTCAAAAAAAGATATGGACGGACTCCGAAAGATTATCAGAGGGAAGTTAAAAATCAGAATTAAAGGGTTAAAATGTCAGAGACTTGCAAAAGGCAAGTCTCTAAAAAATTATCAAAATTAATAACAATTATTTAGCAGCTGCCCAGGCATCAATCTGACGCTGGATTCCGCTAATAACTCTATCGATTCCCGCTTCATCAAGAGCGGACTGATAATCGTTAAATATATCTTCACCCATATATCCGCCGACAACAGCTGTATAATACTGTTCGACTATTGACGTAAGGGCTGCTACATCATTTTTAATCGGTTCAAGATCCAATACAAATCCCATAAGGGGAGATTTTACCGCATTCTGATTCAGATCGTAAATAAGGGTATTGGCTTCGGGATTTTCTCCTGTTTTCAAATGTGAAATAAAAGTATTTCCAAAAACCCAGGGAATATTGGTAAAATATCCGCCGTCCTGATTAACTGTCATGAAACCATCATCAAGAGTATAATGTTTCCCTTCAATACCCCATGTTAAGAGGTTATAGGCTTTTTCATTAGTCCATAAGTATTCAAGAACCTTCACTGCTTCCACCTGATGTTCAGATTGTGAGCTGATGGCATTTAAAGTAGAGGTAATTCCGCTGCCTGCCATAATACTGGGGCCGGCAAAAGGTTTTGCCAGTTGATTTTCCCCGTAAGACTGTTTCACTATATCTTTTCCGGGGATCCAGGTATTATGGAAATCGATACCGATTTTCCCTGTATTTTTCAAATTTGTCCACTGATCATTATTATATGTTAAACCATCAACCGCAATGTATCCTTTGGCAAACCATTCTCTGGAGAGTTCAATCATAGATTTATATTCTTCATTATCAAGTACATTGAAAACTTTCAAGTCTTTATCATCTATTTGAACTGCAAGGAGTTTGTTCAATATAGTAAGTTCAACAAATCCAAGAGCGGGTTTCATCCAGTAAGCTAAGGGAAACCTTGTAGACATGGGAATAATATCCGGCTCATTTGCCTTTATATCTGCAAAGAATGATTCAAGATCTTCAGGCGTTTTTACAGAGTCGATATCCCAACCATAAGTTTCAACCATTCTGTCGCGAACCTGAAAGTTTGAGGTTTTAGCCGCAATCTGCTGACTCCACACTCCTCTTCTCTCTCCATCAACGACGGTAGCCGCCAGAGCTTCTTTAGTGTCCTTCCATATGGTTGGAGCATGTTCTTCAAGCAGTGAATCGAGACCTGCATAATAGCCATCATTGGCAGATTTCATGAAGTCATTACACCAGCTAGCTGTCCATACAATATCGAATTTTTCTCCTGCAGCCATAGCCAGAGGCATGGTTTCTTTATATTCCCCGAATTGTCCTGTTGCTCTAAACTCGACTTCAACACCCAGATCTTCTTTCAGCATTTTATTTAATTCAGTATAGACTTCAGGTCCATCCTGATAAGGGAATCCCGATCCACCGGGTATATACCATACCAGTTTAACAGGTTCTTTCTCAGAAGCGGATTCCTGCTGGCCTCCTGCAAACAGAAATGTTGCAGATACAAGCATCAGAAAAACCAAAAACAGTCCTTTCATTTTATTCATAATGTCTCCTTTTGTAATATAACACAAATGGTTTTGTGCCGTTAATTTATCCTACCTCCGGGATATTGAAATCCGTAAGGTCAAATAATTAACAAGAGGAGTTCAAAATTAACGAATAATAATTTTCCTGTATCACATTCTTGACATATGGATAACATTATTGACATTCCCATTGCAATTGAAGATTTATTCTATGAGTTTTGTACTTTTTGGGTTTAAGATACATCATGATCAGGAAGAAACAGTTTACACTCATTATTGTTGATGATGAAAAATCCATAAGGGACGGATTATCCAATTATATAGACTGGCAGAGCTTGGGTTTCAGAGTTCTGCAATGTTTTGAAGATGGAAAAGAAGCCGAAGAATTTATTATCAGGAACCCTGTTGATGTTATACTGACAGATATAAAAATGGCGGAAATATCAGGCCTGGAACTGGCAGAAAATCTCTTAAGAAAAAATATTCATACAAAAATAGTTATCATGAGCGGATATAAGGATTTCAGTTATGCTCAGAAAGCGATCAAACTGAATGTTTACGACTATCTGCTCAAACCCATTGAGATTGATACGATTAAGGAAGTATTCGATTCTCTTTATACTCTAATCGAAAATGGTCCAATAGAGTCGCCGGAAACTGCTGAGAAAGTCCAACAAGAAAATAATACAGAATATACTGAGCTGGTCATACAAAAAGCTATTGAGTATATAGAAAACAATTACCAGAAAGATATTTCTCTTGATGATGTGTCGGGATATGTTTACCTAAGCCCTGTCTATTTCTGCCGTTTTTTCAAAGAGGAAACAAACATCAATTTCCTGACTTACCTGACCAATGTCAGAATGGGAAAAGCTGCAGAGATTCTAATAAAAAGAGAAAAAAAAATTTCTGAGGTAAGTCATCTTGTCGGTTATAAAAATACTAAATATTTCACGCGTGTTTTTAAGAAACATTATGGTATAGTACCATCTGAATATTTAAAGCAGGAATTCAGACGTGAATTTTAAAAGAGTATTCACCTATAAGTTTCAGAGCCTTTTTTTTAAAAACATGGGGATAAACCTTGTTCTTCTAGCTTTCCCCTTCTTCATTTTCATAATAATAATCATCTCATACAATCTGAAGATAATTAAAGAACAGATTAGTGAACTTACATTGAACTCTCTTAATAGAAACATAGATCTTATAGACAATTTAATTGATGAGCTTAAATATACTTCTGTCGTTTTTGAAAACACCAGTTCTGAAATAGGTTTCTTTGAAATAAACAATACAAACACCAATAATGAATATTTTACTTTTATTTACGATACCTTAAGACCGTTTATATTTTCCAATCACGATATTTCTTCCATCTATATTTACTCTGAAGTAAAACAGACCATACTGAATCTTGATAGACCTTTTGAAATCTCCTCATTCCCTGACACCGAATGGATCGAAGCAAGCCGAAACAGAATGTTATCCACTCCTTATATCATATTAAGAAAACCATATCGTCATTTTTCTGAAACAATCTCCATTGTCAAACCTGTGATGGACAACAATACTGGAGAATATTTCGGAGCGATCATTATCGATACAAAAATTAATGAAATCATGATAAAGGATGAGAGGCTATTAAGTGAGCTTTCCATTACTGATGAGAATAACACAATTATTTACAGTGACATATTAGCAGACATTGGAAAAGATCTGTTTATGATGGATAATTCTGTTGAATACATGCAATTAATGAGAGGAGATGGTAAATTTCTCTATAATGATGATCTTCACTATATCCTTTTGACGAATCACTCCAGAAAACTTGATTTACAATATTTCTATAAAGTTCCCCTAACAACATTCGATAACAGATATTTGCAGTTATATCGGATTCTGGCAATTTCCATAGTTATTCTGCTGATTCTTGTAATCATTGCCTCCGTTTTAATCTCACTCAATAGTTACCGGCCCATAGACAATCTGCTGAAGATTATTGAAGAACCGAAAAGTTCAAATCTATCGTTTACAAAAACGAAGGAAATCGAAGAGATTGCCTCAAACATCATATCTTCGATGAATACCAATAAAAATCTAAAAGAAAAAATGCTTGATCAAATCTATCTGCTGGACAAAACGAGAATGATCGCACTTCAGGCTCAAATAAATCCCCACTTCCTGTACAACACACTCGATGCTATTCGCTGGAAATCGATGTCCCTGACCAATGGAGAAAATGAAGTATCTTCTATGATTGGAATTCTGGCAAACCTGCTTCGTCTCAGTCTTGAAGGTGATGACAATACAACAACACTGAAAGATGAATTGGAACATGCTGTTCTTTTTTTAAAAATACTCAACAGCCGTTACGAGGATATGTTTGATTTCGAAATGAATATCGAAAAAGGACTGGAGGAATGCCTGGTATTGAAGCTCTGCCTGCAGCCTCTACTTGAAAACGCCTGCTATCATGGAATCAAACCGACAAGGAATCATGGTTCCATAAAATTAACCGGCAAAACAGTCAACAGAAAACTTATTATCACCATTGCTGATAATGGTACCGGAATAAAAGATACTGAAGCTTTGAGAAAAGAAATTAATAAAAAAGTGTCATTTAATGATCACCATATCGGACTGAGAAATGTGAACCAGAGGATTAAACTAATTTTCGGTGAGGAATATGGATTAAAAATCACGAGCAGTGTCAATGAGGGAACATCTATAAATCTGATATTCCCTCATATGTCTGACTGTACTGATTATTTTCTATGATTCCATAAGCAGTCTAAACAGTTTCTCAGCTACGGGGTTAGTCTCCAGTCTGGTGGATAGATCCAATTGAGAAATAAAGATTTTACCTTCTCCATATTCATTGCCCCCAAGAGCCAATGCACTATCCCACTCCCCATTTTCATTGGTATTTCCGCTAGCCAGCAGAGGATAAAAGTCTTCAGTTGTGAAGGTAGAATAAATGATAGGTTTAATAAGATCTTCTTCCGGCTCATACCAGAACCGGAAGTCATTTTCGTAAAAATGTTCCTTTAAATTAGATTTATCATCAATAGAAACAAAGTGTATCGGCATCATGGAACTTTCCTGAACCTTAACAAAACTTTCTGCAAGCTTGTATTCACCGGGTTCCAGTTCCAGAAAAATCAAAATAGAACCTTGTCGTACTGCCTTTAGAATATCTTCTTCTTTATCTTTGAAATCAGAAAAATCCTCAATGAGAATCAGGTCTGGGTTTTGAAGGTAATTATCTATATTAAAATTATAGATCCGGGCAATTTTATTAGTTTTATATCTGTCATATCCCCAAATTTTATAAGTATTCGACGCTTCCCGTTTTGGAAAAATATCAATGGAAAGGGATGTGCTGGAAATGATCTTATCATCTTCTTTGAGGCCCAAATGAATTTCAATTTTGTCCCGGACATCCACAGAAGGAGCCAAAATGCGAATACTCCCTTGATAATCAACAGAACAATCTGTCAAAACAGCGGAAATTGATCCTGATGTAAGTATTTCTTCAGACTTTTTTATGAAATACTGAAGTTTCAAAGAACCATCATCTCTGTTCGTATCATTGCAGATCAAGGCTTCTACATTAACCGTATCTCCCGAATAGTATCTTGTTCTGTCGCTCCTCAAACTTACCAGTAAGGGGCTGAGAGCCTCTCTATAGGCGAAAAATCCTTTTTTAGGATTCCTGTCCACATCCATTATGGTCTTCATCCATCCAGAGGGAAAGGCATCGATAAAGAGATGAAGAGCAAAGGAAACCATTCTTGGATCTCTTCTGAAGGCTTCGGTCATAATCCTAATTCCTTCAGCCTGGTAAATCTGACTTTTCTCTACCCAGTCTTCCATCTTCTCTTGCGTTTTGTAAAAGAGAAAATGGAAATTTCTGGACTGAGCACCTACAATTTTACCTGGATGCCACACTCCATTTTCTTCAACCATCCAGCTTTCGGGATAATATTTTCTCATAACAGAAGCATCTTCAAGACCCTCTACCCCGAATTCTCCACAGGCATAGTTCCATCCGGTTTTTACATACTGCCAGTGCCCTTTTACAAGTTTCCCCATATCAAGGCCATGGCCGTTGTACCACATATTGTAACAGTGATTATCGGGTAGACACTCAGACGGAGGATCATAATCGCCATCTACATGTTTTATGACTCTATCGGGATTGCACATTTTTACAATGGAATCGGCCATTTTGAAATATTCTTCCATTTCATCTCGTTTCAGATGCCTGTGGGGCTTATTGGACGCATTGGGAAAAGGTTCGTTAATATAGGTTATCAGAATGTTTGAGGGATTATTCCGTACGAGTCTCTCCATCTCTTCTGTCTGCCTGAGCAATTCACAGAGAGAACCTCTTCTAATCACTCCAAAAAGGGGCATATCCGTCTGAGTCATCAAACCTATTTGATCACAGAGATCATAAATCTCTTTCTGTACCGGTCTCTGAGTAAGACGGAGGAAATTCATATTGCACGCTTTGGCAAGTAGAAGATCTGTTAAAAGCTGATCAAAGTCACCCTTCATAACACATTGCTGTTCATGGCCCATTGTGTTGGCACCACGCAACCTGATTTTCCTGCCATTAAGATAAAACATCCCTTTGGGATAACAGTCAGTGTCGAGAGTGAAGGATCTCATTCCGAATTGACTTTTCCCTGTATCCAGAAGCTTCTCAGGAATGGAAACTGAGACCTGAAGCTGATAGAGAAAGGGAGATTCCGATTCCCACATTCTGAAATCCTGCATATCAACAGGGATTTTAAAAGTATTGACACCTTTTTCCACAAAAAGATTCACCGGTTTATCAATTAATCCCTGAGCGATTAGTTTCTGTTCAGTAAAACTGTCTCCCAGACCGTATTCCCTTCCCGTACAGGGTTTGTATTCATAGTTTTCAAAAACTGTGTGTTCAAAATTCTGACCGTATAGGGAAAGTGATATAGAAACATCCCGTGGATCTCTGTCTGCATTGGTTAGTTCGAGCCAGATCTCAGCTTTATTTTCATCGACCATTGGTCTGACGAATATATCATTGATAAAAACTCTGCTGCGGGTTTCAATCTGCACCCCCTGGCAAATACCGAATCCAGGAGGACAATGGTGCCATCCAAAGGCAGGATCGTCATAACCCGGTCCTGTAGCAGCATAAATCTTCTCCCCTTCGAAGCGGACTCCCCCGCTGTGCTCATCGATATTCCCCATCCAGATATAATCATTCTTCACCTTTACGAGCAGAGTGTTTTCCCCTTCTTTTACATAATCAGAAAAATCCATTTCAAAAGGAGCAAAAAAACCAGTATGGGATCCGACAAAATTATCATTGATAAAAACTTCAGCTATATAATCTACACCTTTGAAACAGGCAAAATAGGCTTTTTCTTTACTGACATCTTCTATTTGAAAAATAGTTTTATAATAACTGATCTGCTCTCCCAGAGGACCGGTGTAATGGGGAATGCTAATTTTCTTCCACTTCCGACCTTCTTCGAGTCGATAATCGAATTCTGTGATTTCTTGAATTTCACGGATGTTTTTTAATTCCGGAGAGAGATTTTCCAGAAATGGTTTATATTTTTCTTTGAGCTCATCAACCAGAAAGTATAATTCCTCTCTTGTGGATATTTCTTCAATCGGTTTAAAAACAGATTGATTATCCATGGGCAGTATTTTTATTTCTTTTTTTATCGGCTCTGGGCAGTAAATATCTTTTCCATCACTATCTATTTTATTTAAGGCAATATCGGAAAATTGATCATTCTTCTTATTCATAATTACCCCTTCACTCCACCGATTTTCAAACCCTTGGCAAAATATTTCTGGAAAAAGGGGAAGACCAGCATCATTGGTCCTGCGGCCAGTACAGCCATGGCCATTTTTACTGATTCCGATGGAAGGTCGTTAACGCTGATAGCATCACCTCCCATCATATCCTGATTCATCAACAGGAACTGCATATTCCTCATAACCCTCTGCATCCAGAACTGTAGAGGCAATAATGACTGATCAGTAATATAGAGCAGTGCCGTATACCATTCATTCCAAAACCGAAGAGATAAGAGAAGAGCAATAGTAGCCAATGCCGGTTTGGAAAGCGGCAATATGATTCTGGAATATATGACTATCTCCCTTGCTCCATCTATTTTGGCGGATTCCACAATTGAGGCGGGAATCTCTTTCATATAGGTTACGAGTAGAAAGATATTCCAGGCATTTACAATAATGGGCAGAATCATTACAAAAATATTGTTCCTGAGTTTAAGATATTTAGTAATCATAATATAAGTGGGGACAAGCCCGCCGTTAAAAAGCATTGTGAACAAAACTACAAAACCAATTATGCCTCTCCACTTGAAATCACTTCTGGACAGAGGATAAGAGATGAGGGACATACATAGAACTCCCAGAATAGTACCGATTATTGTAATAAAAATTGTAACTCCGTAAGCATTTAGAAGGGCATTGGGAGCTTTGAATATATACCTATAGGCAGATAGATCAAAGATTCTGGGGAAGAGACTATAACCATTGCGGGCCAGATCCAGTTCATTAGAGAGTGAAACGGATATTGTTATCACCATGGGGATGATACAGATTACTGCAAAAACAATGAGAATGAAATGAGCAAAAAAATTCCATATTACTTCTTTATTACTATTGTCAACCATAATTATCCTCCTACAGAACTGAGTTGTTACCACTACCGATTTTTTTAGCTAGCCAGGTGGAAGTCAATACCAGTATCAATCCCAATACAGACTGAAATAGACCAATTGCCGAACCCATTCCTATGTCATGTACTTCAATTAAAATTCTATAAGTGTAGTAATTGATGACATCTGTAGTGGGCAGCAATAAACCATTCTGCATGGGAAGTGTATAAAACAGCCCGAAATCGGCAAAGAAGATCTTTCCGACTCCCAGGATCATGAGAATGACAATTATAGGTGTCAACATGGGAATGGTGATTCTGAAGATTCTCTGAAATCTGCTGGCTCCGTCGATAGAGGCCGCTTCATAAAGGGCGGGATCAATCCCCATAAGTCCGGCATAATATATAACAGTGTTATATCCTACACTTTTCCACAATCCCATAAAAACAATGATATAAGGCCATAGATCGGCTCTTATATACCATTTTACAGGATCCATGCCAGCACTTATCAGAATGGTGTTTATAAATCCGTTTTCCGTTTTCAAAAAGGCATATAACATTATGGAAACGATTACCCACGATAGGAAATAAGGAAGAAAGAATATCGTTTGATAAATTTTTACATACGTTCCCTTATTCATTTCCGAAAGCAGAATGGCGAAGGAAACAGCCAACATCGGTGTCAGCACAATGAACATAGCATTATATAGTAATGTGTTTCTCGTTACTTTCCAGAATTGCAGAGAACTGATAAAAAACTCAAAGTTTTTAAAACCGACCCAGTCACTCCCGAACACCCCCTTTAAGGGTTTAAAATTTTTAAATGCCAGAACTATTCCCCCCATTGGAAGATAATTGAATATCAGTAATACAAGCAGCGCGGGAACACATAACCAGAACAGCTCCAGATTTCTTTTTCTATTATCTTTAAGAATCAGCTTTTTAAGATTGGGGCTGTTCTCCATATAAGTCTCCTAAATTAACAAAGATATCTAATAGTAATGGAGATAGGAGAATGTATGTAACGTTAAATATTTGACATAGGGGAGTCATTCTTAACGGGATTTGCTAAAATGGACCGGTTTGAAATTCCTTTCTGTAACGTCCAGGGGGCAAGTGAAAATATTTTTTGAACTGACGACTGAAATAATACAGATCATCCAATCCGACATTTGATGCAATTTGTTTTATGGGCAGATCGGTTGTTCTTAAGAGCAATCCCGCTTTCAGAAGTCTCCGGTACATCAGAAAGCGCCCAGGAGACATACCTATTGTAGCTTTGAACTGATGACGGAAATAGTCGTAAGAGATCATTAACTTTTCCGCTTCTGCAGTAAAACTCCAATTTTTTTCGGGCAGTTCAGAAAGATACCAGGCAATCCTGTTAAATTCCTCTTTCAATGGGTTTTCCGATTCTGCTCTATGGGGGAGAAAATGAAGCTGGAGCAGCAAACCTTCCAGAAGGTGAACAGCCCGGCTGTCAGATGTGTTACCCCCATCCAGGATGGAGAGAAGCTGCATAAAATCCTGTTCAAACTCATTGTTGTCCAGGAGTTTAACCGCTGGAAAATCAGCTCTTCCGGGAAATAAACCGGATTGTACATATGTTTCGGCTCTGGGACCTGAAAAGGTTATAAAATTATGATTCCACGATTCTCCATTTCTGCTTCCGAAACGAAAACGGGGTCCCGGGTAGGTGAACCATACAGTCGGACCAGTTAGTATTAATTCCTTATTATCATCTATAATGAGCGTCATATTGCCGGATTTTAAATATTGTAGAGAATAGTAATCCATAAAAGTCCGTTCAGCCCAAAGTGTATATTCGGGAAGAGTATCCCAGTGCAGAAAATTCAGGTCTTTGAAATAATCCATAACCATATTGTACAAAAATGGGACCATTCCGTCTATTTCTTTCTAACTATTACCGGGTTTTAATATTCAAAACAGAAAGGAGAATTGAATAATGATATCAAGAGAACGTGTAAAGAGAGCTGTAAATTGTAAGGAAGTAGATAGGATTCCCCATTTTCTTCCCGACGGAAAGGAGAATGATCTGATCTGGTTATGGCAGGATCATCCTGAACCCAGAATGGATTGGACTAACAAAGGTGACCATGATTTCATGATCGACTGCTGGGGTGTAACCTTCAAGCGGATGGCAGGAGGAGTACTCGGACGGGGAGAAGTTTATGAAGCGGCATTGAATGATTTCACAGCACAGGCAGATTTCCCCTTTCCCGACCGGAATAATTCACGATACTTGCAGAAATCGGCAAAACTCATAGTTGAAAATAACAAAACGGAGAATCCGAAATACTGTCTGGGAGTTATGCCCTTCAGTAGTATGAATGAGGGGATTCACAATATTACAGGTATAGAGAAGATGTTTCTGGCTTATTATGAAGAACCGGAACATTTGAAAGCTCTTATTGCCAGGTTCGCTGCTGCGCAAAGAGAATCAATAAAAAAGCTGAAAGACATAGGCTGTGATGGAATTATGGGTTACGATGACTGGGGACTGCAGAACAGTCTTATGATCAGTATTGGAATGATTCGTGAGTTTTTCCTGCCTCACTACAGAGAGAACTGGGCCTACGCTCATGAGCTGGGTATGGACGTATGGCTTCACTCATGCGGCAATATTATTGAACTTCTCCCTGATTTTATTAATGCCGGCTTAAATGTCATTCAGATGGATCAGCAGGAAAATATGGGACTGGAAAATCTAGCCGATGCAGTAGATGGGAAGCTGGCTTTCTGGTGTCCTGTGGATATTCAAAAGGCAATGATCGAAGGAACTAATGAGGAGATTGAACTCTATTCGAAAAGAATGGTGGAAACTCTGGGGAGAAATAAAAGCGGGTTTGTTAGTATGGCCTATACGACGCCGGAGGACATTAATCATACTCCGGAAAAACTGGCGGTTATGTGTACCGCATTCCGGAAGTACGGAGTGTATTGACTTTCTAAAATTACAATAATCCATCAATCATCAATCTCCTGTATTTTGCAGGAGACTGTTTATATTCCCTTTGGAAAACCCGGCTGAAATACTGTTCTGTGCTGAATCCCGTATTAACGGCAATATCTCCCATACTCATATTTGTATGTAATAACATATTTACTGCTGCTTCCATTCTATGATTTCTTATGTAATGAACAGGTGATGTTCCCGTTTCTTTTGTAAAGAGATCCCGGAATCTTCTTACAGAGTAATTACTTAAAGAAGCCAGTTTTTCAATGGGAATCTGTTTATCGAAATGATTATGAATATACCATAAGGCAGACTGCAGTCGTCTCGATGATTCGGAAAGAATAGCCGGGCTTTTATGGATTTTCCCGGCCCAACGCAAAAACAAACTCAGGCAATCAGCATTGGCAATTTCATGAGAATAGGAAAAGGGTGATTTTAAATTGTTCAATATACCTTCCATATTTATTCTTTCATAACTGTCAAAATCCATTGGAATAACCTTATATTCAGGAATATTTAAGTGGTTATCAACAAGGCTGTTATACCACCAGAAATGCCATCGATTTCCCAGGCAATTATATCTTGCAATATCTACGTTTTTAACTCTTAATAAAGTGTTTTCTTTTAAAATAAAAGACTGCCCGTTTTTTAAAACAAGTTTGCCTTCCCCGTTCAAAGTTCTCCAGAATACATCTCCATCTACGATCTGCAATCCTTTATACACATCATATCTGGAATCCGCTTCCACCTTCCATAAGGCTTTAATGGATATTACTGGCTGATTGATGGTTGATTTTAGAACTGCGAAATCATTGTCCATTTGATGATTTTAACACAAATTGCCGAAAAGTATAAAACATTCTCCTAATTAGATAAATAATTGGTTATTAATTTCTATAAAATACAATTAGTTAAATCAAAAAGAGGTTAAGATGTCACATAAAAAAATGATCCCCAGCGCAAAAAAACTCAGAGATACTTATGCGATAAAACCGGGAGCACCGTTCTATCAGAAGGAGTTCGGTTATTATTGTCTGGAAAAATGGGAAGAACAGGGCATGCCGAAAAATGCCGATTTAGAACAACTCTTCGGATATGATGTACCGGGAGATTTTGCCCTGGAAGGACTGGGCTGGTGTGAAGCCGGATTTGAACCTCAGTTTGAAGAAAAAATCCTGGAAGACAGAGGCCCCCATGAACTTGTCCAGGATTTCGCCGGAAGACATGTTCTTTGTTTCAAAGGACGGCGATCGGGGTTCATGCCCGAATATGTAGACCACCCTGTAAAAGATTTGAACAGCTGGAAAGAATTATGCCAATGGAGAATGAATCCCGAAACTCCTATCCGCCAGTCGAAAATCGAGTCATCTGTCAAAGAAGCTAAAATCGCCGAGTCCGAAGGCCGCATGATTGTCCAGAGGTTGGTCGGCGGATACATGTACCTGAGAAGCCTGATGGGACCGGAAGCATTATTATATCAGTTTTACGACAATCCGAAACTGATCCACAGCTGTATGGAAACATGGTTCAACCTGGCAGACTCGGTCATCGCCCGCCATCAGCAAGAGGTAGAGATTGATGAGTTATTCATCGGAGAAGATATCTGTTACAACCATGGCTCCCTCATATCGCCGGATATGATCAAAGAATTTTTATTTCCCTATTACAGTAGATTAATTGAAAATATGAAATCCCGGAAAATTGATAAAACAAGACATTTATACTTTCAGGTTGATACTGATGGCCATGCGGAACCGGTTATCCCTCTCTACAAAGATCTGGGAATGGATATCATGTCCCCCTTTGAGGTCGCTTCCGGTTGTGATGTGGTTGAGATCGGAAAGAGATATCCCGACCTTGTTTTAAGTGGTGGAATTGATAAAAGAATTCTTGCTGCGGGGAAAAGAGAGATCGATGAAATGGTAGACCGGATATTTCCGGTAATGAAAAAAAGAGGCGGTTATATACCCACCTGTGACCATGGTGTTCCCGAAGAGGTTTCTTTAGAGAACTATAAGCATTTCAGAAAAAGGTGTCTGGAATTTGCTGAATAATTTATAGAGGGAAATCCTACCTCCACCTTTCAATTCTTTTCAGAACTTTTTCTGCTGTTTCCCTATCATCAACACCTTTGATCCCTTTTATATAAACGCCTTCGGGGTTGAGATTTTCAAACATCAAATCCAGTTCAGAAATTTTCAGCTCCAGAATCTGCAAACTCTTACCGGCCTTCTGGATTTTCTGATATATGGGAATCCACCGTTTAAAATCCTCATTTCCCGCACCGCAAACCCACTGGATCGCATCGAGTTCCCTTATATCCAGAAGAACATCGAGATGCTTCAAGGCGCCCGGTCCATCTAGATGATAAATACTCTTATCGAGAAAACGGCATTCCTCAATGATTCCCGGCAGGAACATATCATTAAACATATCCGGGCTGATCATACAGGAAAAATCATTGCTGGGAATATAATATTTACCTTCGTAAATCAGATCGAGCCACGAAGTGATCGGCATTCCTGCAGTCCTGAGGATTCCATAGAACAAATCATATATTTTGTGGAAATCAGGATATGATGCGTGGAGAGTTTTTTTCAGCCATTGGACATTGTCTATCATATCCATCGCCAGATGGGAGGGATCCCTCATGGCAGCTAGATGGTCTCCTCCCGGATGAAAGTCAGGCAGGCCGACAATGAACTTCCCCTTCCCTTTCTCAAGAAGTGCATTAGTATAATCCAAAGTTGCTTTTAAATAGGGATGATTCATATCAAGAGAAATTTTATTGTAATCTTCTTCCCATGAATGTACGCAGGATTCAGACCATGTAGTGGTCTCACCAAACTGATAACCGCAACCGCACCAGGCACTGAAAATTTCCGGGCCCATATTGGGAAAAGTAGTCGGAAGGGCATCTCCCAGGTATAACTGGTTTGATAACTCAATATCGATTTGCTCAGCCCTGAAAGAGACATCGAGCCACTGGCTCTTAAAGTCGGTGTAAATCTTTTGAGGAATCGGCTCGGGATTCTCAACAGGTATTACTATTGAAACCAGCGGCCGGTCGATAACTTCCTGTACCCAGAAGGCATGGTATCTATTTTTTATTTGTTCATATTCAGGTTGTAGGGAAAACGACATAATCAACTCCTTTAATCTGATATTATCCTATCCTTGCTAATTGCAATCCGCCATATCTGAATGGAAGAATTGAATATCTGATTTCAAGTTTTATGATATAGTGGGTTATGGTTTTTATTGGTGAAGTAAAAGAGAAGAGAATTACATCCAGGGAGTTGATGACTTTCAAAGGGCACTTCCATCCCCAATGGGAAGAACTGATGATCTGCCTGGAAGGGCTTACAGGAGTCTGTATCGGCAGTGACAAAGAGTATTATCTTCCACCGGGTCACGGGATTCTACTGGAACCGGGAAAAGAGCACATTATGTGGGATGCCAGTAAAAAAAAACAAACCAGTTATTACAATGCCTATTATTCAGGATTTTTACCAATATTCCGCAACCATGTGAATACACCCTTTAATGCAAAAATCCTTGGTCTGAAAAATTTTTGGAATGAAGATATAAATCCCGATAAACCAGTTGAAAAAAAGATATCTGAGATTATGACACTACTTCTGGCTATAAATAATATGGATATAGATAAGAATAACAGCAAAGAGTCAATATTGGGGCAGTCCCATGTCCAGAATCTTGAGGAAAATATAAGAACACAATTAGCGAATATTATACAGGGTGAACTCGGAAAAAAACACACATTGGAAGAACTGGGAGAAAGATTTTTTTTAGAGCCTAAATACTTATCGCAGAAGATAAAAAAGATCAGCGGCAAACCAGCCATGACATTCTATTTCCAGTTAAAAATGGAAGAAGCTGTTAAAATGCTGACATCGGGATTAACTGTGAAAGAAACGGCTTTTGCTCTTGGATTTAAAAATCCCTATCACTTCTCACGAAAATTTAAAGAAATCACCCATTTATCTCCTTCCTCAATACGTTCAAAACAATAAAATATTATGAACGTTGTGTCCTGGGGAAATCTCGTACATAATGAATACCATGGACTGTCAAAATGAATCAAAACAATAAAAGTCCTCGAAAAACAATAGGATTTATCAATCCGTCTCTTCACCTCCCCTGGGAGGATATTCAACTGAAGGGGATTCTCGATGGAGCACGGGAACTGGATGTAAATATCAGTATCCTGCCAGGTGGCCGTCTCAATAGCAGTATTCCTGGTGAAGCTCAGCGCAACATTCTGTATAAGCTCGCAGATAACCGGAATCTTGATGGTCTAATAATTTGGTCATCCGGTTTGGATGAATTTGTATCACATAAAACTCTTGCGGAGTTTATTCATTCCTTTAGTCCTCTTCCTGTAATCTCTTTAGAACATAGTGTTTCCGGAATACCATCAATCCGGATGGACAGTTATACTACTCTGAAATCTCTTATCCGTCATCTGATTGATGACCATGGCTACCGTTCTATCGCTTATATCCGGGGTGCTGAAAATCACACAGCAGAGATGGAACGCTATAAGGCATACCTCGATGCCATGGAGGAATCGGGACTGTCTATTCAACCGGAATGGATAGTCCCGCCTATTGTCATTCAAGAAGAAGAACCCGAAATTCAACGACTTTCCCGGTGGTTTTCACAATTCGGGAAAAAGCTTGAAGCCGTAGTTGCTTTCAATGATATTCGTATCATCTACTTTATAAAAGCTATGAAACGTCTGGGTGTGAAAATTCCCGAAGACCTGGCTGTTTGCGGTTATGACAATATTCCCCAGGATATCTTCTCTCACCCCTTTCTTTCAACAATCGGGGCTCCTTTTTATGAAATGGGTTATCATTCAGTTGAGTTGATAGTTCAAATGATAGATGGAAAATCTATCCCAGAAGAAACGGCCTTTAAAGGACAACCGATTTATAGAGAATCCTGTGGGTGTTCAGTAGGCGATGGAGGAGGAACTTCTCTTTCAGATTCCAGCGAAGCGTTGATAAGGCTCGGTAGAAAAACCCGTTATCAGCAGTTAATTAGCCGAATGAGGTCGGAACTGATTGCCGCTCCGGATCCGGATATAAACCGGAAAGTTTTTTTGAAGGTATTTTCTGAGGGTCTTGCAAGACTGGAAATTCCCTCGTGCAGGATATTACTGTATGAAACTCCCTTCAAAAGTCTTGATAAGATTGATCTCAATGTAATACTCCAACCATATATGGATTATCAGGAGAGCAATTCCAATTTATTTCCTCAAAGAAACATTCCTATCGGTAAATTGAAGAACATGTTGAATACAGATCAGGGGAAACGCTATTCCCTGATTGTTCTTCCTATTTTCTTTAATCAGACTCATTTTGGACTGGCTCTGTTAGAGATGGGACCTCTTGACGGAGACCTTTATCAATCACTAATGTTGCTTCTGGGTGCTTTTTTTGAAGAGTTCAGGTTACTCAATAATCTATCGGAATCTATTATAGAACTGAATAAAACCCGTGATCTGCTTGTACAATCAGAAAAAATTGCAGCTCTAAGCAATCTGACAGGAGGAGTAGCCCATCAGATCAATACACCACTTGGTATAAGTCTTACAGCTGCCAGTTATCTGGAAAATTGTTGTGAAGAATTAATGAATAATGATGATGATCCAAGCGAGAGAATTCTTTCCGAACTGGTTTCTGTGCTAAAAAAAGGATTGCCTTTGATACTGACAAATCTGGAAAAAGTTGCCGACTTAGTCTCCAATTTTAAAAATATTTCAATTGATCAAACTATCGGAGAGAAGAGAACTATATTGATGAATATGTTCTTTGAGGAACAGTTAATTAGCCTCAAGTACAGGTGGAAAGATCTCATTACAGTTAAACTGACCTGTCCTGAAAATATTGGAATAAACAGTTATCCCGGTGCATTCTCCCAGATTCTGGTACAACTTGTTGAGAACAGCGTTATTCATGGTTCTCCTGATTCTCCCTCTGTCAGTATTTGTCTGGATGTTCAATACATTGGAGAAACACTGATTATCACCTATGAAGATAATGGACCGGGCATATCTCCGGATCTGATAAAGAAAATCTATGATCCTTTTTTTAGCACCCGAGGTGGAAACAAAAGTCCCGGTATGGGATTGTTCATCGTCTACAACCTGGTTACTCAGAAGCTGATGGGGACTATAGAATGTACCAACAAACAGGAAGATGGGATTCGGTTTGTAATAAAGGTTCCGAGCTAGTCTGAGCCGGAGCAGTATCATCCTCCCTGTCGCAGAACTTCCACTTCACCGTCTTTAATGCGCAAAACAGTGGAAAGACGTTTTTCAAGAGATTCCCCGGAATCAATGATCAGATCAATACCTCTGATATCTTCCAGTTCCCATCCGCACTCCATCAGATTTTCTTCGGGATACTCCGCATTTTCTCCATAGACATCAATCATATCCTTACTGGCTGTAATGGAATACAAGGGAACACCAAGAGCATTGACTAGACGTATTGGAATCTCATGAGCAGGGATTCTGAGGCCTACTTCCGGTCGTTTGACACCGATCTTCTTCTCTATTTTTCGTACGGATTTAAGGACAAAGACATAGGGGCCGGGAGTGGACTGTTTAATGATTCTGAAACTATATTTATCAACATGAGCTACAGAACTCATCTGACTGATGGTGGAACAGATGAGTGAAAACTTCGTCATTCTATCTTCTCTCAACCGGGATAGCCGTTCCAGTCCCTTTGAAGACTCGCTCGAACAACCAATCGCCCAACTTGAGTCTGTGGGATAAGCGACAATACCACCATCTGACAATATCTTTGCAGCTTTGTTTATTATGCGATCATCGGGATTGTGAGGCTGAACATAATCAATCATGAAGGATATTATGCTACAAGGTTACTGAAATGAACAGAAATAAAAAATATCTCGAACTACACTTTCTTTCCAACAATTCCAGGCACTTTATCCAAAACCATTCTAAGTCTGAGAGAGTTAACCTTTTTACCATACTTAGAGAAGTCATCCCCGTATGTATTCAGTATAGAGCTGAGCTCCATTTCACACTGACTTATAGATCCCGATACAATATATTCACGAAGGGCTGAGGGCATTCCACCTACGGTCATATAAGTTCTCAGAAAATCCATAGGCCCCATATAAAGATATTCAATCCTTCCCACCGGCATGGAGAAGGTGTGATCGGCTAATACAAAATCAAGAAGTGAACCGGCTGCTATTAGATGTATATCATTGCGTTTTTCATAGAAATAACGCAGTTTTGCAAAGATTTCCGGTGCTCGCTGAATTTCATCCAGAAATATGAGAGTTTTTCCAGATTCTATTGTTTTCCCTGAGTCTAGATAGAGATATTTTAATAGGTTGTTTTGTTCTATATTCATAATATTTGATAGGTAGAGTCTTCAATTTTCTGGCAGAGGATCCTCAAAAAAGACCTCTAATGTAGAACTAGATTAGAACTAGATTAGAACTAACTGGTCTCACTGGATTATTATTGTTGATTTCTTTAAAATCATCTTTATTGTAAATATACCATAATAATGCTATAATAAAGGCAGAATAATATCACAATTATTCTTTAGGAGATAAATATGCAAATAAAATCATCTACAACTTTACGAAATGATTATGGAAATATCTCATCTCTTGCTCATCAGACTCAGGAACCTATTTTCATTACAAAAAATGGAGAAGGTGACTTAGTCGTTATGAGTATTGAAGCATTTGAAGAACGTGAAAAAATCTTAAAACATCGTGAAGCAATAATGGAAGCAGAACTATCACGACTCTCAGGTGAAAAAACATACACAATTAATGAAATGAAAAATCGGTTAAAAGAGATATATTCAAGTGCCAAAATGTAAAATTGAAATCCTTGCTCCCGCGTTTAAGGATATTGAGAGAATAGCTGAATATCATTTTAAAATGGTCGGGCCAAAATCAGCAGAACAGATAACTGATAGCTTACTTAACACAATAAAGACTCTTGAAGATCAACCTTTTGCTGGTTCAGAACATCCTGATCTACTGTTACTGGAACAAAATTACAGAAAATTAGTTTGTGGAGATTATATTTGCATTTACAAAATTATCAAAAAGACAATCTTTATTTACAGAATTGTCCATGGAGCAACTGATTATCCAAAATCCTATAAATAGAACTGATTTGTAGTAAATCCTAGTACTTATATCACAAACTATATAAATGTTTCCTTCAATGATGATGAAATTCCTTCATTATCAAGGAGTTGTGTAACATCGAAGAGATCTCTTGGATGTTGTCTGTCCAAAGTAATCCTCCTTTGGTACAGAAATCATAAAATCTTTATCGAGAAAACCATTTTTAATAATCTGCCGTTTTCCTGATCCCAAATTGATTTGGCTAATGTCAATATGATGATACCATTGATGATTCTGACGTTTTGCCAACCAGAGGAATAAACGTTTTGCTTTGATTTGTGTACATTCCTCAAGTAAAGTTTGTATCAGTTTAGGCCTCAAGCCCCCAGCTCCTTCAAACATCAATATAGCTTTTCCGATATTTTACATATAAAAGAAGATTTTCAAAAACATTTGGGAAGAGTAATAGATCTTATTAAAAAAGAAGGAATTAAAAATCCTTACCGCCGTAATGAAATCTTATCTACAAATAAAGTAATTTATGCAACACAACAATCATTTACGCTAAAAACATCCTGCTCGATTGCCTCGTCGACTCTATTATGTCCTTCACACATGTTACGTAAATAGACATCAGAAAGTGCTGATTTATAGGGTTTTATGTGATTTCAGACACATAAGACGTAATAAGGCGTCAGGTATGTGGTCACATAAATGGTCACACTGGAATTATTTCCCTGAGATTTAATTCTTATCAGTCAATTTTCTCTTTCTTGCCAAGAACATGTTTAAGTTATAAACTAACGATATGAAAATAATTATCCCTGAAGAATATAAATATGATATTGATACAGCATTGAAGCTATTAAAACAGGAAGGATGTACTGAAATATACTTATTTGGTTCTCTTGCTGAAAATACTAATGATTCTTCTTCTGATATTGATTTAGCAGTTCGGGGATTAAAAAAAGAAAAGTACTTTCAAGTCTATGGTGAATTACTGAGAATATTAGGCCATCCATTTGATCTTGTTGGCCTAGATTATAATAATGATTTTTCGAAAAAATTAATGAAAACCGGAACTTTACAACGTGTCTCCTGACAAAAACAAAATCCTTAATAATATAAATATGAATTAACTCAGATTTCAAAAGAAAGTAAAATTATAGAAATACTATCTAAGAAAATTGAGATCGCTGATTTAGATCCTATAGAATTACGTGCTGCAGCATCATCTATGCAATCAATATATAACGGTTTTGAAAAAGTATTACTTATGTTGGTTAAAAGTAAACAAGTAAAATTGCCCAGTAGCACATCATGGCATTCTGATTTATTGATTTCGTGTAAAGAAGAAAAATTAATTTCATTTATTTTGGAAACTGATCTACGAGAATTGATGGGATTCAGACATTTTTCAAGACATGCCTACAGTTTTATGATAGAAAATGATTTACTGAAACCTTTGTTATTGAATATTGATTCTTTAATAACTTATTTGTTTCCCATCAGAGCATTTCGGACACTTTAGCAATTTCTCTTAGCTACAGTTAAACTGTAATTGTTAGGAGAGGCATTATAGCCACAAAGAGTATTTCACCAGACAGTGTAGTTCGAGATATTAAAAGGAAGACTAGTAGACAATTCAATACTGAAGAGAAGATCAAAATCATTCTTGACGGTTTAAAAGGGGAAGATTCCTCCTATTTTGTCCGTTTATTTCACAAAAGAGAGGGACTGACACCTCATCCGTACCGTATTGGGATTTTTAAGATCTGATATTTTATTAAATATAAAAAAGAAAAAATTCAGATCGACAACTCTGTAACTTCGTTTAACTGAGAGAGAAATTACCAACTAAATAATTATTCATTTTCTCTATTGATAAACCAATCAATATAGTTTTCAATTTCCCCGGCAAGAAAATATGGAAGATTTAACAGCCTAAAGGGTTTTCCAGTCAGTGTTTTTACATAATCTAATTTTAATTCTCCACTATATAAACGAATACTGTAATCATGATCGACCTGATCCATAAAAACAGACAATGATCTCAATCTGCCGCTGCTGCCGGATTTAACTTCAATTGGAATTATTTTATCATCTTTCGGGAAGACAAAATCGATTTCTGAATTGGATTGTTTTTTTTCTCTAATCCAGAAATTCAATAAATTATTGCCATAATTAAATCCATGAGCTCTCATTTCCTGATATACGGCATTTTCTACAATACGCCCCCTTTCAATGGTTGAAAAATCTTGTAATGTTACCAATTGTGACTGTAATCCAGCCATAAAGTTTGATATTCCTATGTCAAGAAACTGGATTTTGGGAGATTTTCTCAAGTCCGGCTGGATTGGAAGGCTGAGACTTGTAGTAGGACGAATAGTATCAATAAGTAATGCCTTTTCGAGTATTCCCATGGCTTCGCTTATAACTCGTGAGCCGTAATCAGAATTCCCGAATCCCTGATACTTTATCCTCTTTCCAGATTGAAATGGTGCCGTATTGATAATATGCCTAATAATTCTTACCATACTGTCTCTCGGTGCATACTTTTCAACATCATCCAGATAAGCGATAATTAGATTTCTAAAGATACCCTGTAAGTCAACTATATTTCCGGTTAATGCATATTGAGCAACTGCTTCAGGCATGCCACCTACCAGAATATACCGATTGAATAATTCAAGCATATTTTCATTCAGATGCATCGGAAAAGGGAGCTTTTCCAGGTATTGAAGGTATTGTTCATTTCCTGTTGCTCCAAGAAATTCTGAAAAAGAACATGGATACATATAGAGGTAATCTACTCTACCTACAGGAAAGCTTATTTTCCTTTTACCAATAAGGCTTTCCAATAGAGAACCTGCGGTTATAACATATATTTCAGGCAATTCTTCATAAAAATAGCGTAAATAAGCTACGGCAGTTTCTGAATTCTGAATTTCATCAATAAACAGCAATGTCGTTTTTGAGTTATAAGTAATTCGATTTTTAAGTGCCAGAGATTCCATAATTTGACCAACTGTCAATTCCCTTTCAAACAGCGATCGGTCATCTTTTTTTTCTAAATTCAGCTCAATATATTGATCATAGGATTCGGAAAACAGTCTTACAGCCGTAGTTTTGCCAATTTGCCTGGCGCCTCTCAAAACGAGTGGTTTTCTATTTAATCCTTTTTTCCATTTGCCCAATTCTTTTAGGATATTTCGATAGAACAAATTATTCACCTTATTATATGAAGTATAAATTATTATAGTTATAATACGACATAAAGTAAAACATAAAAAATCAATTTAAAATCATAAAGTAAAGGTAAAATAAATAATTATATTTCACATAGTCAATGTAATATAGAATAATGCTGCTCATTGTAAAAGATGAGTTGTTAGTCATCGTAATTGCTGCAGGTAAAAGAGAAAAAATAAAATATTTCATCAGTGTTGATCACTCGACACTGCCGGAAGATTTTGATAGATGGGGGGAAAGAGGCAGAATCCTTTCTGATGAAGAGTTAATAGCTGAATTAGAATCTGGATTTGGCAAACTGGATTAAGAATGTAGATCAAATGGACACGAAAAGCCCAGTCAGATCTTGTTGAAATCGCTAGAGACAATAGAAATCATTAGTGTTTTTGAGGGACATAAATTATTAGATGAAAGTCATTTATAATAAGTTACTGGTCACACAACTGGTCACACAACTGGTAACACACCCCAACACAAGAATAACCTAATCCCTTACTCCATAAAGACTTAAAATTAAAACATCCTGCTCGGTTGCCTCGTCGACTCTATTACGACCTTCACACATGTTAGGTAATAAGACGTCAGAAAGTGCGGAATTTCTGGGTTTCAGGTGATTTTTGACACATAGGACATCATGAGACGTTAGGTAAGTGGTCACATAAATGGTCACATTGAATTTTCTATTTCTAAATTTTGAAGATTACAAATCAATACAAAACCCAAAATAAGTTTACATAAATTTGTTGAGATAAGCTAATTTTCACATTCATGACAAAAACTGTATTTGACAGAAAAACTCTTCATAAATACAAAGTATTTATGGATATACCCCTAAATAATACATTGTAAAATACTTTATTTTAGGATATAATAATCCACAGAATAAGGTGGCTGTATGATAGATAGGCTCTACTATAATAATCAAATAGAAAAATTCATTGATAAACCAATGATCAAAGTAATCACCGGGATCAGACGATCGGGCAAATCCACATTACTAAAACTTATTCAAAAAGATATTCTTAATCGTGGCATTAAAAAAAATCAGATAATCTATCTGAATTTTGAAAGCATGATAAATTATGATATTCAGGATTCTAAAAAGTTACATAGTCATATCATAGAAAGATGTGAACCCGAAGAGAGAGTTTATCTCTTCTTCGATGAGATTCAGTTGGTGGACGAATGGGAACGAGCTATTAATTCATTTTTGGTAGACTTAAATGCAGATATTTATATTACCGGATCGAATTCAAATTTGCTTTCATCAGAACTATCCACACTTCTTACCGGACGTTACATAGAAATAAGTATATACCCCTTATCTCTAAAAGAAATGATCAATTTTCACAAAATAAGCCGTATTGAAGCTCCTATAGGTAATAATGATTTACTTTGGCACTATATAAGACGGGGAGGATTTCCCGCAATCCATATATCTGATTATGATGATGATTCAGCCTATATGGTAATCAATGATATATATGATTCTATTATTCTCAGAGACGTTGTACAAAGATTCGGAATTCGCAATGTGGAACTGCTTAATAGAATTATGAAGTTTGTGATGGATAATGTAGGTAATACTTTCTCCGCGAAAAATATTTCTGATTACTTTAAGAGTCAGTTTAGAAAAGTAGACTTAAATACTGTTTACAATTACTTGCATGCGCTTGAAAGCTCTTTTGTAATATCAAGAGTCAGCAGATATGATGTGATCGGGAAAGAAATATTAAAGACTCAAGAGAAATTTTATTTGGCAGATCAGGGAATACAGCATGCCGTATTTGGATATAGAGATAGAAATATATCCGGTATTCTGGAAAATATCGTTTATCTGGAAATTGTACGTAGAGGTTATAACGTTTATATAGGAAAACTCAGAGACAAAGAAATAGATTTCATTGCAGAGAAAAAAAATGAAAAGATTTATATACAGGTGACTTTCAGAATGGATAGCGAAAAAACTGTTTCCAGAGAATTTGATCCATTATTGGCAATCCGGGATCATTACCCCAAGTATGTAATTTCGATGGATGAGCATTTTCAAGATAACATTGAAGGTGTTAAACATATCAATTTATATGATTTTTTAATGTTGGAAAGTTTTTAGTGTTCAACATAAAGAACACTAACTGGTCACACAACTGGTAATACACCCCAACACGATCACAAGCAAATTCTTTACACCATAAGCATTTACATTCAAAACATTCGACTTGGTTGCCTCGTCGACTCTATTACGACAGACACTTCGTGTCCTGTGTTTGTTCGCCCCTGCAAGACAATATGATATTATCTTAAAAAAAGACGCGCTTCGCTTACATCTATTTATTGTTCGCAGCTGCGAGTCTCGCTGCTCATGTTACGTAAATAGACGTCAGAAAGTGTGGATTTTCGAGGTTTCAGGTGATTTTTGACACATAGGACGTCATAAAGCGTCAGGTTAGTGGTCACATAAATGGTCACACTTAAAATCTCATCATTTTGGTTACTTACAACCGCAGCAATAATAAGCAGGTGACAGAAATATTCGATCTGTTTTGTAATCATTAAAATCCATAGAAATATAACTATAACTTTTATCCCATTTCCCTGTGAGGATTTTGATACATTCCAGACTCTGCATGCAACCGATCATTCCTGCCGCGGCACCGAGAACCTGCCTTTTTATCTCTTTCTCTTCAAGGTTAAAACAATTGAAACAGGCTGTCTCTCCGGGAATAATAATTTGAACAAAACCATGCATCATTTCTATTCCGGCTTCCACAACAGATTTGTTAAATTTTACCGCTATTTCACTGACTATCTTCCTGGTATTATAATTATCAACACAATTTATGATTATGTCATAATCGGGAAATAAACTTTCTGCAAGAGCTTTATCCAGTTTCTCCGATATTATGTTCAACTTCAATTCCGAATTAAACTCAAGAAGAGATCTTCCTGCAGATTGGGATTTATCTTTTCCCAAAGATTTTTCCCGATGAAGGATTTGACGGTTTAAGTTTGATATCTCGAGCTCATCCTTATCAACGATCCCAATTGTTCCGACACCGGATGCTGTCAGATAGTATAAAACGGAAGAACCCAATCCCCCTGTACCGATGACCAATACTCTGGAATTGAGTAGCTTATCCTGTCCCTCTGATCCAAGAACTTCCTTCTGTCTTGAATAGCGTTCCAGATTCATCCGGCACCTACCAGCATGATGAATTTCAAATCATCACCATCGCATAGAGTATCCGTACCTCTTTTAATGGAACCATTAACCATGAAACCGCAGACTTGATTTGAAGGGATACCGACATCCAGTTTTAAATCATTCAGCTGGCGATCCTCACTTATTTGAATCACTTTTTCCTCAGAGATAAATTGTTTTATTTTACCTGTGGCAGAAATACTGATACTTATCATATTTTCCCTACATCAGCTCTTCAAGCTGCATTTCAATCATTTTACCATCTAAAGGTCTTCCCTCGCTATCCATTCCTGTTATCTGGTAATATAGTTTTTTTGCATTTTCAAAAGCATCCCTGTTTATGGCCACACCTTTCAGGGGTCCATTTTCCAGCGGCTCAAAGGAACGTTCGGGAAGTGTTTCATCTTTTGATGTAATCCCGCATCGAGCATTGAAATGTCTGGCAAGAACAGTAGCTCTCTCCCCTACCTGCATCAGTTCAATGAGGCTCAGATCCCATCCGGTTATATTATTCAGAGCATTAAGCAGATCTTCAACTGAAGAGAACCTTCTACTTGGGGCTGCCAGGAATATGCAGACATCGAGCGTATCACATATGCACCAGAGTTTCTGCAGAACAACAAATAACCTGAGTTTTTCATTATCAAGGCTTAGGGGATCTATAGGCTTTCTGATTCCGAACTTGAAAAGTGGATAAATCAGATCACCACTGAGTTTATCATCTGTAATATCCGGCTCTCCGATAAATCCGTGGTCATGTTCAACCACAACATGATCAGCACCATTGGGTGAAACAGCATATCCAAGACCGACATTCCATTTTCCACGCGGTTCATGAGCGGCAAATTCCATCTTTTTTGAAGTCATATTGAAAGCTTTTGTCTCTTCTCCGAGATTTTCAGATAAACGATAACTCCCTTCAGCCAGAACATCACCGAAACCTTTACGCTCACCGATCATTTCCAGCAACTGAAGAAGAAGTTCTCCATCACCGAATTTCAGCTCCAGTCCTCCTGTATCTTCTTTTGTAAGGTAACCTTTCTGATAACACTCCATGGCAAAACCAATAGTCATGCCGGCACCGATTGTATCCATACCGTATCGTCCGCACAATTCATTGGCCTTGCAGACAATTTTGATATCTTTAATTCCACAATTTGAACCTAGTGCTCCCAAAGTTTCATACTCGGGACCGCCGTAATCTTTGTCGATAGGCATATTTTTATCTTTTGATTCCACAACTCTCTTACAACGGACGGGACAGGCAAAACAGCTTTCTCTTTTAACCAGTAGATCATTGTTCATTTTTATACCATCAATGTCTTTGGCATGATCAAAAGAACCTTTGGTGAAGTTTTCCGTAGGAAGAATCCCCATATCACTCAAAATTTCCACTAAACCGGAAGTTCCGCAATTACCGAAATCTTTAAGTGCCTGACTTTGTTTGGCATTTCCGGAAAACTCTTTGATATATTCTTTAACAACATCACCGTTTTTCATTACTATTTTACTGGAGCCTTTAACCGCGATCGCTCTGAGGTTTTTTGAACCGAATACCGCTCCATGGCCGCATCGACCGTTCCAGTGTTTAAGCTCATTGGTCAAAGCCGCGAAACGAACCATGTTTTCTCCCGCAGGACCTGTCTGAAGAACTCTCATTCTCGGTTGGTCATTTTCTTCTCGAATCAGCTTTTCTACAACGCCCGTGTGTTTTCCCCATAGATGGGATGCATCTTTAATTTGAATATCATCATCAATAATTGAAAGATAACAGGGCGAATCAGACTTCCCTTCAACAATAATTCCATCGAAACCGGCAAATTTCAATTCAGGACCGAAAAAACCACCGGCTTCTCCATCTCCAAAAGCTTCGGAGATGGGAGATTTGGAGAGAACTGAAAAACGGGAAGTTCCCGGAATAGGTGCCCCAGTCAATGGGCTGAGAGTTACAATTATTTTATTCTCGGGAGAAAGAGGATCGCATTTCGGATCTACCTCTTTATTCAGATAATAGGCTCCAAGAGTTTTTCCACCAATATATTTTTTGAATATTGCTTCTCCCGGATTTTCTTCAGATATTTCCTTTGTTGTTAAATTGACTCTCAATATCCGGTCTCTGATTCCGTAAACCATATTATCTTCCTCCAAGTTTCCTAAAGAATGGTATTGCTATCAAGCAAACCACTTTCATTACTAATTTGTTTTTTTACTTCATTTTCCAGCTTCATCTTTTCCTGGAAGTAAACATCTTCACCGAAACGCCCCACATGATCATGAGGATTTTTAAAATACTGTCTATCAATATCCCTGTGCAGATCACAGTCAAAACGAGCCAGAAAAGAACTGTGTTCTACAATTTTTCTCTCACTATCGGGAGAGATAGTGTTGGCGCCCATATGACACAATCCCCAGGATATTCCCTTGCCATCACCATTATCGGCAAAGGCGTCGGGACAAAATGGTCCGGGAGCTATGGGCGGAAGCTGAACCGAGGCTTTGGGCTCGAAATTTACACCGTCCGGTGCGTATTGTATGGTATTTTTTTCCGGACCGTCAAAAATAAGCAGTGCTGCAATCCCCTCCTTATATGGGTATAAACAAGTCTCATGTCCCGAGTTTAAAACAGGATTGAGATCGTGTTTGGCATAAGGTCCAAGTGGATCTTCGGCAATCGCAAGCCCCTGAGCTCTGACCATACAATCCCGACCATTTTTTATAGGCTGCCCCTTGTAAATCAACCAGATTTTACCCTGATAAACCAGGGGATAGGGATCGTGAATAGCCCCGCCATCCCATTCATCTTCCGAACCGAGATCGACAACAGATTTTTCACATTTGGTCCAGGGACCGCAAATAGAATCGGACCAGGCCATACTCACATCGCAATAATCACCTTTATCAGGTGTAAATTTACCGGTAAAGGACTGGTAATAGAGATAGTATTTTTCTTTAAAATAGAGAACATCGGGAGTGGTTACAGATCTGTCTCCATATTCACCCTTAGGAGAACGGCCAACTGCAATACCCTGCTCATGCCAGTTAAAGCCGTCTTTACTTGTGGCATAATATATATCAGCCAGATCCCAGTCCACAGCGGGAAGTTCATCAGTGCATTTATCCATTCCCACTGGACCGCTCTCCGTATCTCTTCTCGTATACCAGACATAATAAATATCATCATTTTTTATGATCTTGGAAGCATCCCTCCGGGATACGGCTTTATCTTTACCGATCCCGGTGATGCGCGAGTATTTAAAATTTGTAAAGAATTCATTATTCCGGTCATCCCTGGCTGCCCAATAATCATAGACCCGTTCCATTGCAGGACTCAAATCCAAATCATCCGGTTTTTCAGCAGGGTACTGAGCGGGAAATGATCTCTTTTTTTTCATCATCTGGACAACCATCCACCATCGACTGCAATAGTATATCCCTGAACATAACGACAGGCATCGGACGAAAGAAATACTGCGACTCCTCTCAGATCTTCCGGATCACCCCATCTGCCGGCGGGAATTCTTCCCAGAATCTCGGCATTTCGTTTTTCATCGGCTCTTAAAGCTGCTGTATTATTAGTAGCCATATATCCCGGAGCTATGGCATTTACATTGATACCGAACTGTCCCCATTCATTAGCCATAAGTCGTGTAACACCCATTACGCCGCTTTTGCTCGCTGTATAGGATGGAACTCGAATTCCACCCTGAAAAGATAACATACTTGCCACATTGACAATATTACCACCGCTTTCCTGTTTTATAAACTGTTTTGCCACGGCCTGACTCAGAAAGAAAAGAGTTTTCACATTGATGTTCATAACATCGTCCCAATCTTTTTCCGAGAAGTTGATAGCATCCTCTCTTCTGATAATTCCCGCATTATTGATGAGAATATCAATCTTTCCATATTCCTTCAGAGCTTCCTCTATGATCATCTCAATTGGCTCATTGCTCATTAGATTGGCTTTGATTCCCAGGAACTTTCTACCAAGTTTCTCAACCATAGCTTTTGTCTCATCCATATCCACATAATCAACACCGACAATATCAGCTCCCGCTTCTGCCAGTCCCAGCAGCATTCCCTGCCCGAGACCTGTGCTCGCACCAGTCACTATGGCAACTTTGCCTTCAAGTTTAAATTTATCCAATATCATTATTTTTCTCCTATTTGATGCTTATTTTTTATTCGTCGAGCCAGAATACTCATCCAGCTCTGCTGTGGGGTTCTTTATTGTTCCTGACAGTTAATCAGTACCTTCATCGCATTAGAATCACGGCTGGACAATTCGGTCATGACTCTCTGTAATTCAGACATTGGTTCTATTTTTGTTATTATCTCTTTGAGCGGCAGATCCCCTGATGCGGCAAGCCTGATCGCTTTGTCATAATCTTCCCTTTCGTAAACTCTGGCGCCGACCATTTCCAGTTCTCTTAAGAAAAAAGCTTTCAGATCAATTTCGGGAGCTTGACCGAAGATACCAACCACTACAATTCTCCCTCTTGCACGAGGCAATCTGGTCATGACTGCAGCACCGGGTTTAGAGGCTGAAGCTTCAAAAACGACATCTGCTCCCGCTCCCCCTGTCCATTCAAGAACATATTCCTCTATAGGATTCTCCATGGGATTAACTGCTTTCAGGCCAAGTTTTTCTGCAAAGTCCACTCGGAACTGATTCACTTCAGAAATGACTACTTCAGCACCGGCACTTCTGGCTACAAGAGCCACGAGTACACCGATCGGACCACCTCCGATAACAACAACTTTTTCACCTTCGGCAACCCGGCCTCTGGCAACATCGTGACATGCGACAGCCAGCGGTTCTATTAAAGCGGCGTACTCCAGTGACAGGTCATCGGGAATTTTGTGAATTGTTTCGGCGGGAACTATCCAGTGAGACTGCATGGCGCCTGCCGTATCAACTCCCAGGAAATTCAGGTTATAACATATGTGGCTGTTTCCAACTTTACAGGCGGCGCACTCACCGCAGGGTCCAAGAGGTCTGACGACCACTTTATCCCCTATTTTCAGATCTTTAACGTTTGCACCGATCTGGGCAATTTCACCAGAACACTCATGTCCCATTATATGGGGCATGGAAACTCTCTGATCCATTACTCCATGAAATATATGAAGGTCTGTTCCGCAAACTCCGCAGAAAGCGATTTTCACCTGAACTTCATCTTTTCCGGGAGCGCCATTAGTGACTCCAACCGTCGTTATTGTTTCGTTTCCTTTATAAAAGGTTGCTAACACTATCTATCTCCTTAATGTAAATCAATATTGTAGGGATTTAATTTATCCCAGTTAAAAACGACACCGGTTCCAGCTATATCCGGGGCTTTTGCCCTTCCTTCTGTCACTTCAACAGGATTAAACGTATATTCATCTATGGGAAAACTGTGAATTTCCAGATATCCCGAATGAGGCATGGCTGAGAGTAGACTGACATGAAGTTCCTGCATTCCATGGGAACAGACGGGGATATTGTATGCTTCCGCCAGATTTGCCACTTTGAGCCATCCTGTTATACCGCCTATATTGGAAGCATCGGGCTGAATGAAACTTATTTTGCTGTACTGCAGGGCATGTTTATGTTCATATATGGTATGAAGGTTTTCCCCCATAGCCAGTGCGACTGATGATGAGTCGGCAATCTGTGCAATTCCGTAATGATCATCGGGAATAGTCGGTTCTTCGAGCCAGAAAATATTATATTTTTCCAGCTCCTTCACTGCTTTTATGGCCTTTTCAACAGTCCACGACATATTGGCATCAACCATAAATACGACATCGGGCCCTATCAGTTCCCTGACGGCTTTAACCCTCTCTATATCTTCAGACAGATTTTCTTTTCCCAGTTTTATTTTGATGGCATTGTGTCCGTTATCCAGCTGTTTTTTAATATTCGATAATAGCTTCTCCATTGGGAAATCAAGATCTATCCCACCGTAATAGGCTTTACAGGAATTATCAGCTCCGCCGGCAAGTTTCCATAAAGGCTGATCTATTTTTTTGGCCCGTATATCCCAGAGAGCTATATCTATGGCAGATATGGCAAATGATGTGATACCGCCTCTTCCGACGTAATGGATCTTCCAACCCATGGCTTCCCACAATCCTTCGATCTGACTGCCGTCTTTTCCAATGAGCCATGGTTTTAAATCTTGCTCTATGACCTGATAAATTGCTTTTCCACCGAAACCGCCTGTATAGGTATAACCGGTACCTTCAGATCCGTCGGATAATACAACAGTAGCTGTAATCAGTTCAAAATGAGTATGTGTGCCATGCACGGCATCACCCAATGGTTCACTTAATGGAACTTGAAAATATTGTGTTTTCAAATCAGTAATTATGTATTTCTCTTCCATATTAAACCCCGTTTATCTTATATGATTATTAAACACCGCAAACTGTCTTTTGTCAATTGTTAACAATCTTTTATATGCAATTTTTGCCCTCTTCTTGAAAGACCTACAAATCTATTTAATCCTGTTTATAAAAAAGTTCTCTGTTAGCATATACAGCTTTAATTTTTGCATAATCATTGTAAACAGTAATAAAATCTTTCTCTTTTCCCCGTTCCAGATCACAGTCAAATCGAACTAAAAAGTCCCATTCATTATCGCTGTGATGACATAATCCCCATGTGAATCCCTTTCCATCTTTCGTATCGGTAAAAATGTCGGGAATAAAAGCGCCTCCTGCGGGTGGAATATTCTCCACTGCTGATACAACTTCAAAATTCAGTCCGTCTTCAGCATACTGAATAGTATTTTTTTCAGGACCTGCCCAGTCAACCATGGCGCATACTCCGCTTTTATAGGGCCACATCCAGATTTCATGCCCGCTATTGGTTATGGGATTCAAAGGACTTTTGATATAGGGTCCTTCAGGTTTTTCAGCAATTGCTACACCCCATTTGGATTCCCAGGGATGTTTTCCTATCTGCTGTCCTTTGTAATAGAGCCAGTATTTTCCATCTCTTACAAGAAAACCGGGATCATGAATTTTCATGCTGTCCCAGGCACCGGGAGTCTCGACTTTAGTCCATTCCACTTCTTCATCAAGTTCATCTCCGAACCATACACCGCTGTCATCGGGTTCCAAAACAGGATCGTCAAACGTCTTCCATGGACCTTCCGGCGATTCGGAGACCGCCATGGCTGCTACATTTTTTGTTCTGTGAACATATGGCGCTTTCACAGCTTGATAGACCAGGTAGTATTTACCCTCTGCAACCAGAATATTGGGAGTAAAGACACTTCGATCATCGAAACTGCCTCTTTCACCTCTTTTTACAGCGACACCTTGTTCTTTCCAATCCACACCATCTTTTGATGTTGCATACCAGATCTCTGCCAGATCCCACTTATAGGCTCTTCGAGTCTCACTGGACTTTGGAACGCCTACGGGTTTTTCTCCGCTGATCCTGGTGTACCAGAGATAATAAGTATACCCGACTTTAATAATATTACTCGGATCGCGACGCCCTATTCCCGGTTCATGGCCCAGGCCTTTTACAGGACTGTATCTGAATAAGGTGAAAAAGGGATTCTCTCCATCATCAACCTTGAATCTATTCATTGCGGAACTTTGCTTTTTATCATTCATAATTATTATCCTTTTATGGCTCCCATCATGATCCCTTTGACAAAGTGTTTCTGTACAAAAGGATAGGCTATCAGCATTGGTACGCTGGCTACGACAATGAGTGAGTACCTCATAACTTCCACGATTTTAGTTCTTTGAGCCTGATTTTCCGCATCGACCATGGAAGAAGCTGCCTGAGTCAATGAAACTAATATATTTCTTAAATACAACTGAAGAGGATACAGATCATCATTTTTCAGATAAATCATAGCCTGAAACCAGGAATTCCAGTGAAAAGCCGCATAATATAGTGTTATGACAGCTATGATAGGTCTTGATACAGGAACAACGATTTTCCTGATAAATGTAAAATCGTCACAACCTTCGATTTTTGCAGATTCCCAGAATTCTCCTGGAAGATTGTGCTGAAAATAGGTTCTGGTAATGATCATGTTATATACGGCTATGGCGCCGGGCAGTATCAGGGACCATCTGGAATTATATAATCCGAGATTTTTCACCAGAAGAAATGTCGGTATCATCCCGCCGTTAAAATACATTGTGAAACTAAAGATGAACATTAGTATGTTTCTACCGAAAAAGTCCTGTCTGGAAAGGGGATAGGCACAGATTATTGTCAGAAAAACATTGAGCACCGTACCGACGACTACAATAAAAACACTATTTAGAAAACTTCTTATCACACTGTAATCACTGAAAATGGCTTTATAACCTGCAAGAGATAAATCTACCGGCCACAAAACGACTTTTCCTTTCATCAAAGCATCATAACCTGAAAAAGAGCTGCTCAATATATATATGAGCGGATAGGCTGTAACAATAAGAACAATACCTAATATGATATAATTAGAGACATCAAAAACTCTATCGATATCTAACTTCTTTTTAACTGTTAAACTTCTCATAGTTTTATACATCCTCTAAAATAAACTGACTTTACTTGTTTTTTTGCTTACGAAATTCACTATTAGAAGTAAAGAGAAATTGATGATATTTGCAACTAATCCTATGGCGCTGGCATAGGAGAATTGGGGAGACGACTGGTTGTCGAATGCAATCTTATAAGTATATGTCCACAAGATTTCCGATGAAGAGATATTCAGAGGATTCTGGAGCAGTAATGCTTTGGTAAAAGAGATATTCATGAAATATCCCACCCGGAGAATCAGCATGATCGTGATCATGGGCATGATTGACGGCAAATCGATATACAGAATTCGCTGCAGTTTATTGGCACCATCGATTGTTGCAGAATCATGCAGACTGGGACTGACACTGGACAATGCCGAGAGATAAACAATAGAACTGAATCCTACAATCTGCCAGACTGAGGAAAATGAATAAACCATTCTGAAATATTCGGGATTCCCGAGAAAATTCAGAGATTCTCCGCCAAAGAGTTTTATCAGATTATTAACAGCTCCTGTCCTTGTAGACAATAGTTCAAATAATATACTGACAACAACAACTTCCGAGATAAAATACGGTGCATAAGTGATCATCTGAACGACACTTTTATATTTTAACTTCATCATATAATGAAGAAATATGGCCAGTATTATCGGTAATGGGAATGTCAAAAGCATCTCGTAAATACTGAGAAGAATAGTATTGAGCATCGTTGTTTTAAACATGGGGCTTTGAAAGAATTTGATAAAATATTTTAAACCCACCCAGTCACTGCCCAGTATTCCGGCTCTGGCGCTGAATCGTCTGAATGCTATCTGCGCTCCGTAAATAGGAACATAGTTGAATATGATGATAAAAATCAGCGGTAATAAAACCAATACATATAACTGCCAGTTCTGTTTTAAATTACCAATTCTCTTAATTTTATTAGTGTTTTTCACTATTAAAAAACCGTCCTCTCGCTTATTTGCCTTTCAACAGATTAAATTTCAGGCAATATAGTAAGCAGTATATATGTATATTCTTGTGAATAAAGATATAAAATTGAATGGCAGTAAAAATGACCGCCATTCAATACCAAAAGTTAAGGAATTACTTACCTCTGGCTCTATTATAGGATTCCTGGTTCAATTCGAGATATGTTTTATATCCGAGACCTTCCAGTTCAGCCACATAGTTGGCCCATTCAGAATCAATATCGTCAATGCCCGTGACAAATCTGGCGGACCAGTTTCTAACAGACTCAAGAAGATTTTCTGTTTCATCCTGCATGATCTCAATTTCTTCAACAGTGAAGAATAAAGGACCCAATGCCTCTTTTGTTGCATAAGGAGCATAAGACTGAGCTGATCTCAAAAGTCTTGCCTCGTGGTTTGTTTCATGATTATCAGTTACAATACTGTTAAAGAATTCAGCACTTCTGAAGGATGGCCATAAGTTGTAAACCATTTCATTCTGGACTTCAGAACCTTTGGGTTTAATGACCATAAAATCACCCTGTTTTCCATCGAGTCCCAATTCTCCCGTATCTGCTTTTCTCCAGTGATCCCCTTCAACTCCGTAATAGAGTTTTTTAGCAACTTCAGGATCATAACACATATCGAAAGCCTTAATTATTGCTGCCGGATCTGTACTTTTATCAGTTATGGCAAGCATATTTCTAACAAAAGGAGTTTCAACTACGGCATACCGGGTACCATCAGGTCCCGCTAAAGGAGTCATAGTATTGTATTCCATATATCTACCGCTATCACCATAATTTACAGCAATCTCATTCATCCAGCCTGCAGTCCCGGCTGCCAGAATGGCAGGATCCTGCTCACCCATTGCCTGCTGCTCACCATATGGTGCCGTAAAGGCATCAGGAGTAATTAAACCTTCAGAATAAAGTTTTGCAATATATTTCAGACCCTCTTTCCACTCAGCTGATACAGGAGCGAATTCAAGTTTACCATTGTTCGGATCGAGGTATGTATCATAATCTGTATAGACAAATGAGTTCATAAGAAATGTTATTACATCAGAACTCCCCCAGCCCCTTGCCGAATTCAGAGGAACTTCGTCAGCTTTACCGTTTCCATTGGGATCTTCTTCTTTCACCCATTTGAGAAACTGATAAAATTCTTCAGTTGTCTGAGGTTCTCCACCCCATTTTTCAATCCAGGGAGAATAGACGTACATTCTCCAGTGCATAGTAGTCTGATAGTTTTCTTCGGCCCATGGCAATGCATAGATTCCACCGTCGGGAAGAGTCACGCCGGCTTTCAGCCATGGTTGTTCTTTAAAAAGTTTTGTGAGGTTCGGTGCATGCTCTTCAATTAATTCATTCAATCTCAATAAAGAACCGTTTCCACCATATTCTGCAAGCTGTGCAGCATTTAATCCCCATGTCAGCATAACATCAGGATATTCCTGAGCAGCGAGCAAAAGATTTACTTTCTGTTCTTCATCTTCCCATGTCACTTCATCAAAAGTGAAATTGACATTAGTAGTTTCTGAAAACCAGTTTACAAATGCATTTGTATTGTAGTCTTCAACAAGCGGATTTTTGACAATCAGCATATCTACTGTAATCGGTTCTGAGATAACCGGGAATTCTCCTTTTGCAGATAATTCACCACCGGTACTTTTTTCTTCCTGACTTCCCGCTGCAAATATTGCGATACTCAGGAAAATCATTGAAATCATTAAAAAAGCTTTCTTCATTGCATTCCTTCCTTTTTAGTATTATAGCCGATTTCATTAGGCTATTAAATACATTTTACATCCCTTTTGTAGATTGTCAACAATATATTTCATGCAATGATGAATGGTTATTTATTTATAGCATGCATAATTGCATACTTTAGTATTTTTTTGTATCAATTTACTTATATTTATTAATAGATTTTGATAAAAATGTACCTTGTATTCATGTCAACAATTAACAAAGACCATTTTTCTATTGACATTTTACTTAAGAAGGAAAAGAATATAACAAATTAAGGATGATAAATTATGACCAACAATACAGTATTTCTAACAATTTCAGAACAAATTGCCAATCAGATTCGAAGAGAAATCATAACCGGTGATCTGACTGAAGGTGAAGCATTAAAAGAAGTCGAGTTGTCAAAAAAATACAAGGTCAGCAGAGGACCGATCAGAGACGCCTTAAAGGCTTTATCAAAAGAGGGATTTTTAATATCAAAACCCAATGTGGGTGTAAAAGTAGCTTCCCATCCCGGAGAAGATGTTCTATCAATGATAATTACATTCAGAAAACAAATAGAACTTTTTGTCATTGGCGAAACTCTCGAATCATACACAGATGAAGATTTTACAAATCTGGAACATACCGTAGAAAATCTTCGATCTGCCTGTGAGAGTGATAACATTTACTCCGTTATAGATTATGACCTGCAGTTTCACAGTTTAATCGTACAGAAACACGATGATAAACATCTTTTCGAATTATGGACGGCCATTGTAAACCGCATGATGCTGAGATACACACGGCTTGAGAATTTAATGGATTGTTATATTGAACACAGCTCTATTTTAAAGGCTATCGAAAAAGGTGATAAAGAAGCTGTATTAACTTTATTAGAAAAAAATATCCAATGAAGAACCCCGCAGCAAGCTGCGAGGTATCTGCGTTCGAGAAGGTTGCGGCAAAGCCGCGACGAATGGATAGCCTACATCCCCGGAGCAAGCTCCGAGGTATTATGGCTTGCGAATAAATTACTTCTCAGGCAGAATGAAAAATGAAACCGAATCATCCAATTCCCCACTGATCTCCTGAATATCAGCTGAAATTTGAACCAGATGCCCCATTGATTCAAGAATCTCATTTATTCCCGTTGTCATCTCTTTCATTCCGAACATAGTCTCAGAAAAAATCCGCTGAACACTATGAATCGTGGAAAGAACTACTTCCGATGCTGAATTGATATTTATAGATCCTTCTTTAACATTAACAGAGACATCCTTCAGATGGGACATTGCCCCGAGAATATTGGAACTGCCCTCTTCCATTTCTTTCATGCTCATATGAATATCTGAAAAAGACTGCTCTACATTATGTATCTGCTGATCTATTTGGTTGAAGGCAACAGTTGTTGATTCTGCAGAATCATCGGCTTCTGTAATTTTTTCGATTACAGCCTTCACCGTTATCGATATATCTTTAGAACTTTTTGAAGATGCTTCCGCCAGTTTCCTGATCTCATCGGCCACTACGGCAAATCCCTTACCGGAATCACCGGCATGGGCCGCTTCTATGGCTGCATTCATAGCCAACAGATTTGTCTTTTGCGAAATGGATTGAATAAAATTAGCCATTCCTTTTATATCTGTTATATAGTTGTTTACTTCATTAATAATATTTGATGTTTCATTCAATTTCTCACCACCTTTTTGAGCGATGGAAACCAGCAGATCGGTTGCTTCCAGATTGATATCAGTAGTTGTTACAACATTTTTTATGGAACTGATCATTTGCGTGATAGATGTTGTAGATTGCTCAACCATAACAATCTGTTTTTGAATCTGCACATTTTCTTCAGATATTATATTCCGAATCTGTTGAATCGAAGTTACTGACTTATCAACGCTTCCATCCAATTCAATAACCTGATTATTAATTGAGTCTATATTGGATTTAATCTGACTTGTTGCCGCTGAAGTTTCTTCAGTTGAATTTATTAAACTTTGTTTAATTGTTAAATTTATATTCGATATATCTTTTATCTTTGTGATTGAATGTTTCAGTTTTTTTAGGAAACGGCTCAAATCACTTGTTAAATCTGCAATTTCATCTCTTCCCTTTGTCTCAAAATTACCTGTTAAATCTCCAGTTGTCAGTCTGGAGACCTCTCCCCGAATCAGAAATATGGATTTTCCAATCGACGAAGTAATGATGATCGCAGAAATAATGCTCAGCAAAATGAAAAAAGAGGCCATAGTCAGAGATATGATTAAACTGCGATCTGAAGTATTATCAATTTCTTCCAGAATAAGCTTATTCTGGCTGACAATAACATCAATACTACCTTTCAGATGGATCTCCATTGATTCTATTATACTTTTAACACCTGTCATTTCATCGATAATATCATTATACTCTTTTTGTTTAACGATAAATGGATTAGTGGGCAAGTCAGACATAACAAAACTGATGTTGGCCCCGCTTGCTCTATAAAATATATCAATTAATAAATGAGATCTATCGACAATATTATTCAGTATACTCTGCTGATTTTCCTTTAAGGTGTAAATGATATCCAGTGATTCAGTAATTGACGGATTCAGTTGTCTTAGATGTTCAAGTTCGTTTATATCTCCGAACAAATCATCCATATGGATAATTGTATTCTCAAACAGGCTGAGAGTCTGCTTTAAATCTTTACTGTAGAGATGTTCATTTAAGATAGACACGTCATGATAAGCCAACAGCAAATCTGTCATTAAAGACCTTTCTTTATCTATCTTTCTTAAACGAATGCTGTTGAAAACCAAAATGGAAACCGATATTACGACTGCGGCTAAGATGCCTGTTATGAGAATAAAAAACTTAGAACGTATTTTCATATAACCTCGAATGAAAAACAGCCGGATTTAAAATTCTTCCCCGGCTGTTTGTATAAGATCAGCCCTTTACCGCTCCGGCAACCATTCCGTTGATTACACGTTCCTGAAAGATGGCGTATACAATTATCAGAGGTATTGAACAGATAGCCAGAGCTGAGAATATCAGAGTTAAATCTACACCTCTTTCTCCATAAAATGCCCATAATCCGAGATTGATGGTTCTGTTTGACTTACTCATTGTCAATACAAGAGCATAGAGAAACTCACCCCAGTAGTAAACTGCATTATAGATCATTACTGTTGATATCGCCGGAGTCAATACGGGCAAAATGATCAATCTGAATGTTACAAATTTATCTGCCCCATCAATTTCTGCAGCTTCATTAAGTTCGCCGGGAACGGCATCGATAAATCCCTTTAAAATGAAAATGGCCATAGGCAGTGCACTGGCCACATAGGGACCAACCAGGCCGGCAAGACTATCATAGAGATGCAGACTCTGTGTCAGTTTAAAAATCGGGATTATTGTTATATGAATGGGAATCATCATTCCTGCAATAAATATTGCATAAACTGTTTTACTACCGGGAAATTTCAATTTTGATAATCCGTATGCAGCCAGAGTAGAGAAAGAAATCATGAAGACAAGTGAAAAGAAAGTGACAATAAAACTATTGAAATAACTTCTCATAAATCCCGATTCCAGAACGACCAGATAATTATTCAGTGTCGCTTTTTTCGGTAGTGCCCACATTGTGGAAATCATATATTCCGATCTGGTTTTCAGAGAGTTTATCACCATGACAAACAAAGGGTATAAGGTGACAAACAACCAGAATAAGGCCAGAGACCAGATAATGATTTTGAATAGATTTTCTGTGTGCTTTTCAATTTTTATAGTTCTCATTATTACACATCCCGCCTTTTACGAATTATCTGAAAGACTATAGAAATTATCACCATCAGCAGAAACATAGCCATTGCTATGGTGGAACCATATCCCATTCTCAGATTTTCAAAAGCGCTTTTGTACATATAGGTCGCCATTAGTTCTGCCGAATGGTTTGTCCCTCCCAGCGTCATGACAAAGATGATGTCAAAGTATTTAAGGGAACCTAGAATGATCAGCAATACAGCATTCATAAAAGTGTGTTTGATTCCCGGTATAATAACAAAAAATAACATCTGTATTTTAGATACACCTTCGATTTGAGCCACTTCAAAATGAGATTGTGGAATCCCCACAATAGCAGCTTGAAACAGGATCATGAAAAATGGATAATTTCTCCAGCATGTAGCGATTATGGCTGAATTTAAAGATATTTTGGGATCTCCCAGCCAGTCCTGCTTCAGTCCTCCCAGGTGTAATACATCGAGAAATGTGTTCAGCATTCCATCCCATGCAAAAATATATCCCCAGAGAAGTCCTACAAATACAGTTGATAAAATGAAAGGTACAAAGTAGGAAATTTTAAGAAAATCAATTCCTTTACCCTTTTTAAGAGTAATAAACAAAGCTAAAAACAATCCCAGAGAAAACTGCACAATTACAGCCATAAATAATAGTTGAAAATTGTGTGCCAGGGATTTCCAGAACACCACATCACCGAATAACTCAATCCAGTTTCTCAAACCGATAAAATTCATTTTCCCGACTCCATTCCAGCGGAAAAAAGAGTAATAACCGGAAACGATTACAGGTGATAAAAAGAAAAGAAGAAAGACAGACAATGCAGGTACGATAAAAAGAAAACTTGTGAAGTTATCTATATTTTTTTTCAGTAAAGAATTTGAATTCATTTAAAGCCATCACTTGATTTTAAAAATAGACAGCACTTTCTACCAGAAGAAAGCGCTGCCCTCTTACAGATTATCTATTGTGGTATTGCATTTTTGCATCTTCCAGTCTCTGAAGTTCTGTTCGAACATCAGCTCCTCCGAAGATCGCTTTTACTACATCGAGATAAGTCTGGCTGATTTCAGCAGGAACATCTTCCTGGAACCAGTACTGTACATTAGCTGCAGGAGCAACAATTTTCTCAAAGAAATTTTTCATCTGCGGGTTTGCTCCCAGGAAGTTCTCAACACCATACATTGGAGGTACAGAGTTTGCATTGACAACCTGATTCTTAACAGTCATATCATCTGCTGCATACTTGAGAAACTCAACAGCTTCATCTACATATTCACAATTTTTAGTAATAACAAATTCCAGTCCGCCCATAGCGCCGATAGAGTTGCTTGCATCACCTTTTCCACCAGGTACAGGAGGGAAGTTAAAGAAACCGAATTCCATATCTGGCTGTTCAACACCGTACTGACCCAATGTCCAACTACCCATCCATTCCATAGCCGCTGCACCGGTGTATAACTGTGTTCTTGTATCACCAGCTTCCCAGTTTCGGCTGTTGTAACCTTCACCGAAATATCCTCTGTCGACAAGGTCCTGAATCATTTCACCAGCTTCAATAAACGGAGCATCGGTGAAAGAACCACCTCTACCGGGTACAGAAGCTTTTTCCCATGCAGAAGGTCCTGCAATACGGTCTACAAGAATCATGAACCAGAAAGATCCGGGCCACATAACTTTATTCCCAAGTGCAAGTGGTGTAATATCATTAGCTAAAAGAGTATCCATAACACTGATAAACTCGTCCCATGTTTTAGGTTCTTCAAGATTATACTCGGCAAAAATATCCTTTCGGTAGTTCATACTGACAAGACTGGCACCGGCAAATACGGGAACTCCCCATGTACCGGGGTATTCAGGGAATTGCGCAAAAGCCATAGCGCTAGGTAAAAATCTATCTGCCCATTCCATATCTGCTTCAAGATAAGGAGAAAGGTCAACAACTCTTTCCGCTTCCACCATTGGTAAAAGAGACATTGTTCCACCCCACGTAAACATAACATCACCTTCGGTTTTTGAACCCATGGCTACTTTCATTTTTGTTTTGTAATCTTTATCAATTGCTGTAACATGGTTGATTTTCACATTCGGATTGTCAGCTTCAAATCGTGCTATCGTATCTGCGACAACACCATTCATCGGATTCCCTTCTGTAAATAATGACCATAATTCAATTGTTTTTGTTTTTTCAGTTTCCTGCTGTCCATTGGCGAAACCATATGTCATAACAATAAGAACTAAAACTAAAGCAAGTAAAATTTTCTTCATTTCCTGTACTCCTATTCAATTTTTAATCATACTATATTGGTTATTGTAGATTGTCAACAATATATTATTGACTATTATTACTCTTTAATATCAGGTTCCCAGAATTGGCGGAGCTCATCCAACTGAAAAGCAAAGAGTAGTTAAATTTAACAAATAAGAGAATACAAAATGAGATTTCTGTAAGAAACCAGTCACCTCCTTTTTTCAATTTATATCATCATCAGCATGAAAAACTTTTAGTTACTGGTCACACAACTGGTAACACACCCCAACGAGGGAAACACATAAATCCTTACACCATAAATATTTACACTCAAAACATTCGACTTGGTTGCCGAGTCGACTCAATAACATCCCTCCACAAACTCCCTTCAGGATCAACAGAGTTCTTCTCGGAAACAGCCATCTCTATAGGAACATGAACAAAGGCATTGTTCCACTCGGAAATCAACATAGCCGTCCGTCCAGTCATAGCTGCATGAACCGCATTGGCACCAAGTCTTGCACAATACAATGAGTCCACCGGAGCCGCCGCAGAAGCTCTGATCATGTACCCGGGATCGATATATCGAAGGGAAGATTCACGACCAGTTTCTTTAAAATGCTCATTAATTTTGTCTCTTAAAAAACTACCGATATCTGAAAGCCTTTTATTCCCCGATTCATCAGTTTTACCCGAATCCTCAAGCAGATCCTGGCCGGCACCTTCTGCTACAACGATTACTGCATGATGTCTCGCATCAAGTCTCTCATCGAGCTTTTTAAACAGGCCATTCTCCCCTTTCAGCTCAAACTTGACCTCGGGTATTAATGTAAAATTCACATCGCTGATTGCCAGAGAAGTATGAGCGGCGATAAAACCGGACTCACGTCCCATAACTTTAACAAGTCCGACACCGTCGATAGCACTTTTTGCTTCTGTATGAGCTGTCTGTACTGCTTCAACAGCCCGTTCTACAGCCGTATCGAATCCAAATGATTTATGAATATAACTAAGATCATTATCTATTGTTTTGGGAACGCCGATAACTGATATGTTCAGTTTTCTTTTTTTAATTTCTTCTGTCAGAGCCAGTGCACCTCTCTGTGTTCCATCACCACCAATTGTAAAAAGAATATTCAAATTCATTCTCTCCATAGCGTCAACTATTCTGACCGTATCAGACCCTCCACGCGATGAACCGAGTATGGATCCACCCATGTTGTGAATGTGATCGACAATGGTAGGGTTCAGTTCTTTTACAGGAAGGTTATATTCAGGAAGAAATCCTTTATAACCCATCCGGACTCCGGTTATCCGCTTAACTCCATATCTATACCACAATGTTCTGACAACTGCTCGAATAACATCATTCAGACCGGGACATAATCCACCGCAGGTTACAATGCCCGCATGAACGTGGTTAGGATTAAAATATATTTTCTCTCTGGGACCTGCTTTTTCCAAAAGTAGTTCTTTTTTTAAAAGTTCAGACATTTCCTGTGTTTTCATAGAATTAACAGAAAGGATATGCTCATCATCGCTGACAAATCGAGCACCGCCGCTTTCTGAATCTTTAGAATAAGGCATAGGAGATTTTACTGAACATTTCCCCAATGTAGATATTGTGAAATTATTTTTATTATTCATTTCTACATATTAAAGAAATAAATTGAATTATTCAACAAAGCAAAAATCCAATATAATTGCCCTACAACAGCCTTAGGTTTTTTTTCCTGTATTCTTCGCATTCAATAACTTAATATTTATAGAAAATAGCTACAGGATATAAAATGAGTGAAAACTTTAATAAAATTTTAGACGGACTTGAGAGTTCTGCTCAGAAAATATCTGAATTAAAAGATATTTTTCTTGCAAACCTGGTCATGTTGAGTGAAATTCCCTCTCCGACTTTCGGTGAAGAGAAAAGAAGAGATTTCATTCTCGAGCGGTTCACAGAGTACGGACTGCAGAAATGTTCTTTCGACGAGAAATCCAACGCACTGGCTGTCATTCCCGGTATAACAGGAGAGGGAAATATTCTGCTCTGTGCTCATATGGACACTGTATTTCCTGAAAAGACGGATCACACTGTTGCCATTCAACCTGATAAGGTTATGGGACCGGGAGTGGCTGATAACGGTGTTGGACTGGCAGCTCTTGTGACTCTTCCGCTTATTCTTAAAAAGCTGAAACTCAGCTTCAATTCGAATGTCATATTAATCGGAACATCGAGAAGCCTCGGGAAAGGAGACCTGGAAGGCCTGAGATTTTTTCTGGATCACTCAAAAATGCCCATTACCAATGGAATTTGTCTCGAAGGAGTTCGTCTGGGACGGATCAGTTATTCCTCAATAGGCATGCTCAGAGGAGAACTATCTTACAAGATCCCCGATGAATATGATTGGACCAGATTCAATTCTGTCGGAGCCATCGTCAATATGACTGAAATGATTTCCAGAATACTTGAAATACCACTGCCGAGAAAACCCAGGACAAGTATAAATCTCGGAGCTGTTGAAGGTGGAAGTTCCTATAATATGCAGGCCATGAAAGCAAAATTGAAATTTGAAATCAGAAGTGAATCTGAAGAAATGGTAGAATCACTTGCAGTTCAGATAAGGAATTTAGCCGATGAAATGGCATCGAAAACAGGATCTGAAGTGCTTTTTCACGAAGTGGCACGTAGAATTTCCGGTGGTACGGATTTTTCTCATCCTCTCAATACAAGAGGTAGAGAGATTCTGAACAAGCTGGGTATCAAACCGCGGTTTTCTCCAAGTACATCGGAACTGGCTGCTTTTATCGACAACGAAATTCCGGCAGTCACTATGGGCATAACCAGCGGAGAAAATGTCAGCGAACTCGATGAGCTTATTCACATAAAGCCTTTATCCCAAGGATTAACACAGATTGTTGCAATGATACAGGCTATTGATGGAGGATTCTGTAATGCAAATTGAAAAATGGCTAAAAGATAATACTTTCCATCATTCACAGTTTTCCAATATCAAAGAACTTGTCGAGATGAAAGAAAAACTGAATGTTTCCATATCTCTCTGTATTCCTACTTTGAACGAACAGAAAACGATAGGCAAAGAAATTGTACTGTTTAAATCAGAATTAATGGCAAGGTTTCCCCTGCTTGATGAAATCGCTGTTATTGACTCCGGATCTGAAGACAAAACACTTGAAGTAGCCGCCGCTTTCGGAGCAGATACTTATCTGGCATCTGAAATTTTACCGGAGCTGAGTGATAAAAAAGGAAAAGGAGAGAATCTATGGAAAGCCATTTATCAGCTGAAGGGAGATATCATAGTCTATATTGATGCGGATATTAAAAATATTCATCCCAGATTTGTCTATGGACTTGTTGCACCTCTACTGCTGAATCAGGAAGTTCAATATGTGAAAGCATTTTACGATCGTCCACTGGCCTTTTCCGGTAGCATCAGACCTTCTGGTGGAGGTCGAGTCACTGAAATACTGACCAGACCTCTGTTTTCTCTTTTTTATCCCGAATTGACAGCTATTATACAGCCTCTTTCCGGAGAATATGCTGTTAGGAGAAAGGTCATTGAAAAAATCCCTTTCCCCATCGGTTATGGCGTTGAAACTTCACATCTTATTGATATTTACGAGGAATATGGCTTATCGGCATTTGCCCAGACAGATCTTGACCAGCGCGTACACAGGAATCAGACAACCAGAGCTCTGGGTAAAATGTCCTTTGGTATCCTTCAGACTTTTCTAATGAGATTGAAAGAAAAATTTGATATTGAAAATTTCCCTGAATTGAATACAATTTTCAGACAATTCCAGGTAAGGGATGAAACTTTTGAAACTATTGAGTACAATATTACTGAATATGAAAGACCTCCGATGATTACAATTGATAAATACATTGAAAAATTCGGCAGATCTGAAAAATGAAAAATTTTATGGAGATATTGCGGTATGAATAAATCCGAATACCCTGTTGTACTGGATAATATAAGCTTTGCCTACGAGAAAGATAAAATTATCTTTAATAATATGAACCTGGAACTGCCAAAAGGTGTCGTCTCATTAGTTGGTCAGAATGGTACAGGAAAATCAACACTGCTCTTGCTGGCTGGAGGTAGAATACACCCGCTAAATGGTTCAGTTAAAATTATGGGCAAAGACACTAGAGATATTGCAGATGAAAATGAGAGAAATCATCTTGTTTCATTTGTTTATCAGAATATGGAATTTGAAACCGAAGAAAAAATCGGAGAGCTCCTGACTGTAATCTATGAAAATGGGAATCACAAAAATAAAAACCCTCAATTAATTAAAACAATAATTGAAGTGATGGAATTGGAAAAGATACTCGAGAAAAGAACTGGAGAAATAAGTAAAGGAGAAATGCAGAGAACGGTAATCGCATTTTCTCTTTTGTACGGATCTAAGATTATTATGATGGATGAACCTGTTTTTGCTCTTGAAAACAATAGAAAAGAGATTATTCTCGCTTACCTTATTGAGTATGCAAAGCTCTTCGATGTTTCAATTTATTATTCTATTCACGAATTGGACCTATCGAGAAAATACTCCGAGAATGCTCTCTTATTTACAAAGGACGGTATAATTCTCTCAGGTCCCACAGATGAATTGCTGAAACGGGACGAAATTGAGAAAGCCTACCAGGTACCCCTGGATATGCTGCACAAGAGAGAGAGTCTTTTCAGAGATCATTTGCTGAAAGGCAATATCGATGAACTGAAAGGTCTGAATGCAAAGGTATATGAATAGCAGATAAAATGACCGGGAGATTAGCTATCTTCTGGTCTTTTTTGACATTTCAGCAATAATGAGAATTATAAGGCTGAAAAGAGTTGCTGAAAAAGCCATTAGTCGAAAGCTCTTTTCATCGACATCTGTCAGATATTCCTGTTTAATAACATGTCCCGGTTTGTATTCATTGTAATCTGGATTCCAGTTTGTAATATGAACCAGATGGTCTTCTCTTTCAAAATATCCAAGCGCTCTCGCTTTCAATTTAATCAGATCGTTATCAGTTGAAAGAGAATCAAATTCAACAGTTAAACCTTCATTAATATCTCGAATATTATCAAGGTTGTCATTGAGTACTTTTCTATAATTTTCGACTTTGGCCAATGCTTTTAGACCTGTGTCTCCTTCATAAAAAATCAACAGGGAATAAATGGTTAAGCCGATAAGTAAAGAATATAATAATTTAGATATTTTCATCAGTAAAATTAACGGATTTTTTTATGATTTCTTAATCAAAATCCTGATAAATATATTAAATTATAAAAGACGGGCTATTTGTATAGAAAAATCTAAAATAACCATTGTATTGTCCGATAATCATAAAGATGTTACATTATAAATACATTTGGAAATAATGATTAGGAGCTTTTATGTCAGCTGATAAGCCAAAAAATTTCGATGATGCAGAACGAGAACTTGAACAATATGGTAGCTGGGTAAAAGGCAGCTCTGAAGACTCTTATATAAATGATATAGATGATGATTTTTCAATTGCAGGTGATCCCAACAATGCTCTTATGACAGAAGAGGAAGAGATGCTTCTGAATGAACTGGAAAGTAATGAATCGGAAAGTGAATCTTCTTTCGGAGATATCTCATTTGATGAATTCGAAGATCTTGATGATCTCGGTGATGAAATGAATGATACATTCGGAATGGAACATCCCGATGACGTTTTCGAAGATCAGAATGCTCCAAATGCTGATACTTCGGTAAAAATCCTTCAGAATATTGAAAATGAGCTTGTCGGTTTACGAAATGAAGTAAAAGAGTTGAAAACGGAACTTAGCCAACTTCAGAAACCACCCGCTGAACAATCCTTTGACATAGATGAATCTGAACAAAGTGCTTCTGGATTTTTTGAAGAAGATGATGATGAGACAATAGCTCTGACAGGTGATGAACTGGATAATATTCTTGTATCTGCAGAAGTTGATGAAGAAACTGTCGGAGAGCCCCAGTCTTATGCAGATGAAATGCTTGTTCCAGATGTAGATGAATTAATTATATCTGAAGAGTTTGATGATATGCCTGAAGAATTCAATGAATCCAACATTCTGGATGAGGATGAACTTCAGGATACAGATGATCTGTTAAAAAATACAGATCTTGATAATGCGCTTATGGACGGTCTTTCTTTGGGTGAAGATGACCCCGCTCTTGCAGAACTTACAGAAACAGGTTTTGAAGATGAATTGGAAATACCTGAAGAGTTTGACCTCGATGATGAAATAGAAGTAACAGATGAGTTCAATCTCGAAGAAGAATCTGATATTATTGAAGATATTACTGAAGATTTAGATCTTGAGAATATCAATATAGATGATGAAGCATCAGAAAGTTTCGATATTGATGGAGAATCATTCGAAGTAGAGGAATTTGACGGATTAGATGGTGAATCTTTTACTGTTGAAGAATATACGGCACCAGATGAGGAAATAATTAAACCTGAAGAAACGACTCCTCCTGTAGATACAATCTCATTAGATGAAAACTTAGAAGTTGATGATTTGTCTTTTGATGAAGGCGAAGAAGTAGATATAACTATTGACGAGGATATTGATACATATACCGAGTCAGATACTGAAAAAAATAAAGATTCTGTTCCTTTTGAAAACCTGGAAGAGATTGATTTATCCAGTTTTGATGAAAACCTTGTACCCGAAGAAGTAGATATAGAGACATACACTGATGAAGAAGAAATTACTATAGATATTGAACCGGATATGACAGAGATCAATATACCAGAAGAATCTTTTGATGATCCCTCATTACCCGATCTGGATGAAATGATTAAAGATGAATCTCAGGCTGAAGAGATTATTATCGATGATTCAACTTCTGATGAACTTGAACTGCCGGATCTTGATCTTCCCGATCTCGATGAAGCTACAGGAAATGAAGATATTACTCTTGATGAATTCTCTATCGATAGTTTTGAAGAAGACGAAGTATCGCTGGATTTAAATGATATTGATGAACTTCTTGATGATGAAGACGAATTATCACTCGATGAAATCGCACTTGATGATGATGAATTATCACTCGACGAAATCACACTTGGTGATGAAGACGAATTATCACTTGATGAGATCACTATGGAAGATTCTTTTGATGATGAAATAGACCTCGATGAGATCACAATAGATGATAGTGTTGAAGATGAAATAGACCTCGATGCGATCACAATAGATGATTCAGAAGAAGATGAAATAGACCTCGATGAGATCACAATAGATGATTCAGAAGAAGATGAAATAACTCTCGATGAGATCACAATAGATGATAGTGATGAAGATGAAATAACTCTCGATGAGATCACTATGGATGATTCTTTTGATGATGAAATTGACCTCGATGAGATCACAATAGATGATAGTGGTGAAGATGAAATAGAACTCGAGGAGATCACAATAGAAGATTCTTTTGAAGATGAAATTGACCTCGATGAGATCACAATAGAAGATTCTGATGGAGATGAAATATCTCTCGAAGAGATCACAATAGAAGATTCTGACGAAGATAAAATAGAACTCGATGAGATCACAATGGAAGATTCTGATGAAGATGAAATAGAACTCGATGAGATCACAATAGAAGATTCTTTTGAAGATGAAATAGAACTCGATGAGATCACAATAGAAGATTCTTTTGAAGATGAAATAGATCTCGATGAGATCACAATAGATGATTCTGGTGAAGATGAAATATCTCTCGATGAGATCACAGCTGATGAAGAAATGGAACTTCCCGATCTTAATGAGATCATTATTGAAGAAGATGATATTAACAATGATTCTCTTCAGGATATTGAATTGCCCGATCTTGATGACATCGTTTTACAAAGTGAGGATAACCAGGATATTGAACTGCCCGACCTTGATGAAATTGTTTTCGATGATACTGAAGAAACTGAAAATACTATAGAACTTCCTGATCTTGATGAAATTATTATTGATGATACAGAAGATGAACATGTTCCCGATCTGGATGAGATAATGGCGGAAGCTGAACTGTCAGAATTAGAACTCCCTGAAACGGATAATATCAATGTCGAAGAAAAAAGCAATATCTTTGGTGACGATTCTGATAGTGTTGATCTCGATTCACTCGAAATGATGGCTATAGAGGAAGGCCCTGAAGAAGAATTCAATGAAGAGGAATTCAACGATAAAGTTGAAGAAATGAGAGATGCTGCTTTAAATGGTAATGTTCCCGAAGAACTAAAAGATGAAATAAAAGATATTCTATTATATATGGACCAGCTGCTTGAATCGCTTCCAGATGAAAAAATACAGGAATTCGCCAGAAGTGAACATTTTGAAGTCTATAAAAAGATTTTCGAGGAGCTGGGGATTAAAAAATAATGGGTCTTCTCGATAAAGCTCTCATTTTTGACAATCGGCCTCCTTCGAGGAAAACTACCGGTTTATCAGATATTATCAATGCTCTGCAGTCAACGACTACGGGGCTTGATTTTCCAACGGCTCTTTTTACAAAGATTAAAGATAAGCTTGGAATAAAAAAAGGAGCTCTTCTTCTACCAGAAGAAGAGAATGTCTTTGTCCCCTGGTCTGAAACCGGTTTGGATCAGACAACTTCAAGAAGAATTAGAATACCTCAATCCATAATTGAAAATATCAGAAGCTGGAAGGATTTCAATTATCTGATTTTGAAAAGTAGTGAAATCGACATTATGCGGGATTATTTTTCTTTCAGAGAATTTTCAGTTACCGAATCAATAATTATCAGTCCTCTTTATTCCGAATCAATACTTGTCTCTATTCTTTTTATAAGTGAAGGAGACATACTATCTAAAACACAAGCTGAACAATTTGAATCATTGAACATTTTATCGAAAGAAGCTGGTCCAATATTACTTAAAAAGCGGGAATCCATGTTCAACAAAATGGATGACACCCCTCTGGAAGATAATAACAAAGAATTGGCAATTACCCAATTTATAGAACAAAATGTGAATGGCAGTTTTCTTCTTTTATCAATTAAGTTAAATGATTTCATCAATTTTATTATGACAAAAGAATCCAATTCAATTTCATTTAGAATTAAAAAAGATATTTTTCGTTTGGTCAAAAAACTTATTTCTAACAAAGGTGTTGTAGTAAACAGCATAAATAATTCTATACTGATTTTACTGAATGGTAACAGAATTGAAGAAGCTGAATTATTCGTACATCAGATAGGGCTTTCTCTTAGTTTTTTCTATAAAATCAACAGCAATCAGTTTAATCCGGACTTTACAATAAAAAAATTTCCTGAAGATGGCAGTTCAGCAGATGAGCTGGTAAAATCACTGTACACATAATGAAAATCTACAAATCGGAAAAAGGATTTCTCTGTGTTGAAAAAGATGGGAAGAATTTACATTCCCGATATAATCCGCAGAAAGAAGCAGAGCGATTTGTAAAAGCATCAATTTCGAATAAACCGTCACTAATTATACTCTTGGGTTCAGGGCTGGGTTATGTGCAGGAGTGCATTTCAACCCTCTTTCCCGAAACAACATTACTCGCTGTTTATTATGATGATATTCTCCATAAAAACAATTTTTACAGAAATAATTATGTGCAAAACTGGTTTCCCTCTTCTAATATTTCTATTCATTCATTTTTCACTCGTTTCATAGAGGAGCGAACTCTGAATAATATTGCTGTACTCGAATGGAATCCCGCTTCTATAATTTATCAGGATTTGTCTTTAGAGATTAACAATGAATTAAAAAATGTGATTCAACAACTCAATGGAAATATTTTCACAACTGCAGTTTTCGGAAAAAAATGGATAAGAAATATGATCTGCAATTACCTGTCTCTCGACAATTATTGCACTTTAGATAGAGAAAATGCGCCGATAGTAATCGCATCTTCAGGTCCGACTTTGAATCAATCCATCAAAGAGATTAAAAGGCTCAGAAATAAATTCAGATTATGGGCTCTCCCCTCCTCTCTAAAGGCTTTATCTCATCATCGGATAAAACCAGATTTACTGCTATCTACTGATCCGGGATTTTATGGCTCTTTTCATTTCAATTTTTTAAATGAAGACATTCTTGTTGCTTTGCCTCTAACAGCTAGCAGAGGTTTGTGGAAAAATAATAACTCAGCTCTTATATTGAATCAGTCTATGCCTTTTGAAAATGATCTGTTTTCCTTAGATACATTGGAAAATACAAAAATCGATTCAAATGGCACAGTTTCCGGTACTGCTCTGGAATTAGCCAGTTTAAAAAGTGATCTGATTTATTTTACTGGTTTAGACCTTTGCTATATGGATATTCAATCCCATATAAAACCTCACAGTTTTGATGATCTGCTCAGCTCGGAAACATATAGAATGAATTCTATTCATTCTCTTATTTATAAGAGGTCATCTACAACTATTGCTGATTTTGAACGGGGTATTCGTACCAGTCGTTCTCTCGATACATATAAAAACTGGTTTAATACCAAAAGTCTAAATCAGTCATTACAGATAAAAAGACTGAATCCATCACCGGTAAAAATCGATAATATGAAAATAGGGTATTTCGATGAGATGGAAAATTATCCCGACCTTGAGAGACCGAGGGTTGTAAGAGAAGCAGCAGAGAGTAGAGATGACAGGATTAGTAAAATCAAAGTGCTATTAGAAAAATGGGAATATAACTTGAAAGAGAATAATAGAGATGATTTATTGTATTTCATAGATACAGATTCGTATATCAAAGGTTCTGGAAATGAAAAGGCATTAATTTTCATCAATCAGTTGAGAGGTATATATGGCTAGAAATGCTCTTTTTGAAAGAAATCTTCTAGCACTGGGAACTAGAGATAAATATTTATCATCACGCTGTGCCTATTCAGATGAAAATGAAGATTATTGTACAATTTTATCAAAAACTGAAAGAAAAGTACCTGCACTGAATTTAAATGGCAGAGTGACTCCATTTCATTCCCGTTTTGATCCTGAAAAAGAGGGAAACCGGTTCCCGGAAATGTTTAAAAGCAGAGGATTCCTTCTTTTTTTCGGTTTTGGAGGTGCTTACCACATAGCGCCTTTCCTGAAAGATCCATCTGTCGAAAAAATACTGATCATAGATAAAGACATTACTCTTTTCACTTCTATATTGAAAAACCTTGATCTAAGACATGTATTGCTTGACAGGCGGGTTTCTATTTTGATTGATGAAGATCTCGACTGTATAAGAAATGTACTTCTCTCAATGTATTTACCAATAATTACAGGAGACCTGCAATCTATTGTATTGAGGCCTGCTGTACAGATGAATCCTGAATATTTCAACAGTATTTCAGATCTAATCAGAGATGTTCTTGAACAGGTAGGAGATGATTTCACAGTTCAAACCAGGTTTGGTAAGAAATGGTTTCGGAATACTGTGGCCAATCTCGAAAAAGCTGAAAAAGCTGCTTTCAAGATCGGTTCAATAAGAAAAGCTGTTATCACAGCAGCAGGTCCATCACTTGATGAGAATATAGATAAACTGATTGCAATGCGACAGGATGTTTTTTTGATTGCAACTGATACTTCGTTACCTGCCCTACTCCATAGAAATATCAAGCCTGATCTTGTTATTTCCATTGATTGTCAGGATATAAGTTATAATCATTTTATGCAGGGTTATCCCGATGGTGTTCCCCTTTTGCTGGATCTGGCATCTCCAACAAAACTGACAAGATTTACTGAAGATCAGTTATATTTCTCCAGTGGACACCCTTTCTCTATTTATGTGAATAGAAATTTCAGGAAATTCCCACAGATAGATACGAGCGGCGGAAATGTAACCTATGCTGCGCTTTCCCTGGCACAGTCTTTGGGAGCAGAAGAGATTTATGTTATGGGTGCGGATTTCTCATATCCCAAAGGTAAATCATATGCCATGGAGACATACCTTTACCCCTGGTTCCGCAATTTGGAAGATCGTTTTACTTCGCTGGAAAGTTCATTTTTCACATTTATGATGCACAACAACAGCATGATCAAAGAGGATTGTGACGGTTATATACGCTATATTTCCAAACCGATGATCGGGTATAGAAGGCATTTTGAAGTAGCCGCTTCCGAAGCGGATGCAAAAGTTATCGCTTTTAAAGGCAGTGGTTGCGATTTACAAATTGAAAATGACAGCAATGTAGATATTTCTCATATAAGACCTGTTTTTTCTGCTGGATTTGCCAATCAGAAAACTTCAGAATTTCTAAAAACATACTTAAAAAAATTGAAGAAAATGGACACACCCATTTCACCTATCTGGCAATATGTTTCTACGTTGAATGAAGAAGAGGAAAAACTCCTTATCACGATACTTCCTGCAGCAGCTGAAATAAACCGACAAGGTTATGAACGAGATATCTCCATTAAAAAAGCACTGCAATGGACAATAAATCTCCTGGAAAGAGAGTTATTTCACAATTCATAAACCACTGCGCCATACCCGACAAACGAATCAGACTGGTGTTTGCTGTAACTGGTATCGTAAGAGAGAAGCTTCCCTTTTTTTATTCCGGATTTTGAAGCATATGAGGCCGCGCATGCAGCAGCTCCAGCAGAACAAGCAGATTGCTTACTTCTTGCTTCTTTTAAAATATCTTCAGGTTTCATCTCAATCATTGATTCGATTATTTTTCTATCCTGTATTTCTACCCATTTAATCGGATCAGCTAAAGATTCTGTCGGTTCAAAATCATAATTGGAACCGTAATGTGTCAGATCAGTTGAACCAATGACCCTGATCTTTAGATTTTTTTTATCACTGTAATTTCTAATTACATCTATAAGGTTAAGTGCGCTTTCTCCAGCAGGAACTCGAAGAGGAACAATTCTGACCTCATCCAGCAAAGACTTAATAATCGGCAGTTGAACTTCTACGGTATTATCTGTTCTACTATCGTATTCCGACGGCAAAGCTGACTCTATGAGGTTGACGAGTTCTCCATCAATAACAAGATTACCACAAGGTGTTTGAAATGATTTTTCATTACAATACAAAATTGGAGAACTCTCTGGAAGATGACCTCCCAATACAATCACAAGCTCTGTATCCTGTTCAATACGTCTGATTACATCATATGCGAGCATGCCTGAAAAAAACCAGCCTGCATGAGGTACCACTCCACTGACTATATTTTTTTTAAAATCCCCGAGTTCTTCGTCCCATTTATTTAGTTGTCGATGAATATCTTTTGCTGTACCGGGATACCAGCTACCGGAAAAATAAGATTTTCGAACGCTATTCATATGAAATCCTCCACATTTGTTTAAAAAACAAAATATATAGATAAATAATACTGCAAAAAACCAGATAATTGAATATAATGAAGTTATGAATAAGAACCTCTCGAAAATCTACACCATAGTAGTATTAATAGCCCTTATCCTCATGGGAGCCTGGTCTGCCTGGGTTGTATATCAATTAAGATCTGACAACACAGCTGCTGCTCAATTCAACATTAATAAAATTAAAACGACAGTTGAACAGTCTTATGACAACGATACAGGATTTAATAATCCTGAATTCTTCAATATTGTCAGATCAATTTTTAATGAGAATCCCGAACTGGAGATTGTAACTATTTATTCCCATGACGAAGACAGGGGAATTGAATATCATTACAATCGTGGTGTTGAAACACAACTGCTCAATCTCGAAGAAAGCAGCCCTTTAACAAAAAAAGATCTGCCCGAATATAAATATAATCAATTAATGAAAACTAAATTAACCAGCAGCTTACAAGCTGATGGAAAAACAGGTCTCGATATGGATCTGATATATCAGGTAGTAGACCGAAAAGCGATCTATAATATTCTGATTAGAATTTTAGTTATTGTAATTGTCCTGTTTTTTACAACCCTGTTTATGATCTTTGCTGTATCCAGAAAAAAACCGTCTCCTCACGTTGATAATGAAACAGATGATTTCGAGTCAGACACGGATAGTGACGATGATTTGTCACTCGATTGGGATGATAATGGTTTTGATATGGAAAGTTCAAAGCAGGTAGAAAGCTCTGAACCGGATTTTGATGATTTCAATCTGGAAGAGTCATCAGATAGTTTTGGTGATTTCGATTTAAATGAAGCTTCTGACGATATGGGTGAACTAAATCTCGAAGATGCTTCTGACGATTTTGGTGATTTAAATCTCGATGATGCTTCTAACGATTTTGGTGATGTAAGTCTCGATGATGCTTCTGATGATATGGGTGAACTAAATCTCGATGATGCTTCTGACGATATGGGTGAACTAAATCTCGATGATGCTTCTGATGATTTTGGTGATTTAAATCTCGATGATGCTTCTGACGATATGGGTGATTTAAATCTCGATGATGCTTCTGACGATATGGGTGAACTAAATCTCGATGATGCTTCTGATGATTTTGGTGATCTAGACATTAATGAAAGTGGCGGAGACTTCGAAGATATAAATCTTGACGACACTGATAGCGATTTTGGAGATTTGAATCTTGGTGGAGAAGATGATATGGAACTGGAATCAGATATGAATTTTGATGATATTAAAACTGATATTCCTGAAGAAGAAGATCTTCTGGCAATGGACCATGAAACTGCCCCTGCAGATGATATGGATGATTTTGATTTTGACGAAATGGAAGACAGTTTCACTGAGGATACTGAATCAACAGATGATTCTAAATCTCTATACTCTCCTAAGAGCGGAGTCGGGTGGGAAGATTTTATTGAAGAGAGAGTAAACCTTGAGCTGGAAAGAGCTGCCTCATTTGATCAGGACCTGGTAATGGGTGTAATTCAATGTGAGAGCCTGACAGAAGATAATTACAAGATTTTTGCTGATCAGTTAAAAGAAGATTTTAATTATCCCGATATGATATTTGAATATAAAGATAAGGGCTTCGCAATTATTGTTCCCAATAACGATTTAGATGAAGCACTTCATACACTGGAAACATTTACCGGAAAAGAACAGGAACAGTATGGTGAAATTAATGTGGGGATTTCTTCCAGAAATGGAAGATTGATTACCGGTAGCAGAATATTTATGGAAGCTGAAAATGCACTTCATAAAGCTGTTGAAGATACTGAAAAAAACATTGTCGGTTTCAGATCTGATCCCGATAAGTTCAGAGATTTTCTTTCAAATAAAAGCTAAATACAGACCATCCATTGGATGGTCTTTTTTTATAGTTTTACTGGAAATCCCCAAGTTGGAATCCCAGAAATTCGAGTTCTTTTTTTGCTATAGAAAACAAAGTACCTTTATTACTACTAATAACATATACATCTTTCTGGTCTGATATATTTATGGAGAAGGTCTCCCCATTTGACGATTCTAATTGAACAAGATAATAAAATTCAATTTGATCAAAAACTTCTGTACTGAGTCTTGCCCTTAGATTTAATAATCTATTAATTACATTGTGAACTTTCGATCGGTTTAATTTCTCGCCGGATATCTGATCAGTCCACACAGCATAACTATCTTCAATTGCATAAAGATTTGATTCAGATGATTGTATATTCATTGCTATGACCGAATTCAATGTGATTGATCCAAAAAGGGAATATTCTCGAAATGGATCTGGTTTTTCATTAACAATATTGATAATTTCTTTACTGCATTCATATACAGTGTCACTATCAGAAAATCGGATATAAACACCTTCATTCTCATCGATTTTATTTCCTAAAAAAACTGTCAGTATTGAATTGTCATTGAATATTATGCCAATAGAATCTGTTTCGGGTTCATCCAATCCAAATAAATCATGATAATCAGGCTGATAGCTTACCGGTTTCAGATTGTTTAGAGAATCTAAATAGATATGATAATCATCGGGTAATGACTTTTGATTTATTGTAAGTTCGTGAACATCACTAATGTTGATTAGAATTGAATTTTTACTGACAATAGAAAAATCAAGCTGCAATATGAAATAGATAATTATGAGTAAAAAGAAGAATGTTATTGAAAGAAAAAGTTTCTGTTTAAACACTTCGACTTTTTTTCCTTTTAGAAAGCAATATAATATAAAGAGAAATAATCAACATCGGATACATAACAAGATTTATAACAAAAGGTTGTATTTGCCCACTTGCATCCATTTTATTTTCCCTATCAGATAATAGTGCAATATTATAGAGATTATCATAACCAAGCAGACGATAAATTTCATTGCGGATATAAACCAGGTTTCCCAGACTGCCAGATGATTGAACAACATCTGAGAAACTTAACGAACTTCCGAAAACAAGTATTGTTCCATCTGTCTTATAGCTATCTTCCGAATATTGAAACAAAGGCTGAAACTCTCCTTTAACCTCCACAGCGATAGGATAAGGTCCTGTGAAATCGTCTGCTTCCTCTTCGAATTGCGGACGAAGATCAACATCAGTCTCTTTTAACCATGATAACTCTGAAGATTTTAGCAGAACTTTTTTTTCTAACCCTTCGATACTTCTCGTACTGATTGGCGAGCTCCATAATGCATCAAACCTGTCACTTCCCTTAAACCAGAAGTCATAATTACTGAATCGCTGAGAATTTTCTGATACAAAAGCCAGGGAAAGACTGTTCCTATCTGAAATTAAAGATTCTTCTACTGTTATACCATATCCCTCAAGCCATTGATGGATGATTGAAGGGCTCTCAAATGGAAGTGCGTAGTCACTTAATTGAGGATTTATATCCAATCCGTCACAAAGAAAGATAACAGGGGAACCACTTTGAATAGAGCGGTCTATTGCAAATAGATTTTCATTGGAGAAGTCCATTACATCTGGTACTATCAGGAAATCGGGAATACTTTTCAGGGGATTTTCATTAGAAACAGATAGTACATTAAAGTTTTTTGTTAATTCTGAAATCATAATCGTGTAATTAGAATTATCAGAAAAAATTGCAATCGTTTTCTTTCCACCCTCTTCTAAGCGGATCAGAGCCTCAACAATCTGATACTCAAGGGAAAGAGGGTCAACTAGAAATGGAACTATTACTGTCTTATTCAAATATCGGATTTCCAAACCTGAAAAAACCAGAGCCTGAGTCAATTCTCCCGCTCTTTCATATTCAATTTGCTCTTCGGGAAAACCGAGTTCCCTTAAACGGTCTTTTTCATCATCTCCTGGATTCCTGATAGTGGAAATTACAGGTAATTTTGCAAATAGTGAGGAGATGATTTCCAGTTGAGGAGATTTGAATTCCTCAGATTTCCACCAGGTAATATAGAGAGGCTGCTCATATTCTGATAAGACATCTTCTGTGAATTCGCTTATGGAATACTCTCTATTGTCTGTGAGATCAAAATATATATTTGTTTTGGAAATAATAAGAAAGACAGGAAGCATCATCATTATCAATATCAGAAACAGGATCAATTCCTCTTTTTTTTTCATCATCTCCATCTCCTCAGTAATATTATTTTTGAACTGAGTAAAAGAGAAAAAATAATGACTGCAGCAAAGTAAAAAACATCTCTCAGGCTGAAAAGACCTCTACTGAACGATTCCATATGGCCGGAGAATGTTAGAAACGAGAGGAATCCACCACTAATGGAAACAGATCCCAGAAACAGAAGTGCTCCTGTAGATAAAATCCAGGAGATTATCCTACCTGATACAAGTGTCGATATGAAAACACATAATGCAATTGATGCTGCTCCGCTCAGATATAATGCAAATAAATTTGTAAAACTTTTACCCATATCGAAATTCCCCAATGAGTAAAAAGAAATTGGAAACAGTAGGGTTCCTGCAAAAATGACTGAAAAAATAGTCAGAAGAGCTGAAAATCTGGAGACAATGATGTTTATCTCTGAAAAAGGAAGAGTTTTTATTAATTCATCTGTTTTGTATTTATTATCTTCTATCCATAACTTCAAGGTCAAAACCGGAATAAACAATATAATCATTGTAGAATACATAGCAAAGAAAGAGGATAGATCAGCCTGCTTACTATTTGAGATATGAACAATAAAAATCATCCATGATGAGAGAAGAATGGGAAAGAGCAAAACAGAGAGAAATCCTGTGATTGAGAAAAATAACTGCCGAAGATCTTTAGCATACAATACAAAAATTTTAGTCATTTTTCCTCCCGGTTATATTCATAAAAATATCTTCCAGGGAATTTCGTTCGAGATCCAGGCTGTGCAAGCATATGGATTTAGCAGCCAGAGCATTTGAAATAAGAGCACCTTTTCTCCTTTTATACTCATCTGCGGTTATTTGAATCTTCAATTCAATCATATCGTTCTCTCTGTTATGGTCAGACAAAATTGAAAAAGATCCGATTTTTTTTAGATCAGCTATCTTTTTTTTATCTCCGGAAACCAGAACATTGTAAATAACAGATTTATCCGAATCTAGCCTGCATATCGGTGAGTCATACTGAAGTTTTCCTTCATCCAGTATCAGAACGCGATCGCATAAGATTTCTATTTCAGCCAATATGTGTGATGAGATGAGAACAGAAATCTCTCCTGCATAAGATCTGATGATATTTCTCAATTCAACAATCTGTAGAGGATCAAGCCCCTTCGCCGGTTCATCAAGTATAAGGAGTGAGATATTCCCTGTCATTGCTCCGGCAATGGCACATCTTTGTCGAAATCCTGAAGAAAGTACTGATATTACTAAATTCTTCTGATCTTCAAGAGAAAATAATTCTACCAATCTGTTGAACTCATTTTCTCTATCTGCCTTTTGTACCCCTTTCGCCGAGAGTAGAAACAAGAGATACTCTTTCACAGTCATATTCTCATAAAGCGGGGCATTTTCAGAAAGATATCCGCAATGGGATTTAATATCTGATTTCCCGTTCAATAAGACAGTACCACTGTCGGCCATATGGTAGGAGGACAAAACTTTCAGCAAAGTGGTTTTTCCGGCACCATTGGGACCCAGCAAACCGACTATTTCCCCTTTGGAAATTGAAAATGATACATCTTTCAGTACCGGAGAAGCATCATATGATTTCCAGATAGACTCGACTTGAACCATAGTCAATCGACATTGGGGATTTTCAGAATCATCTGATCCCTGCAGAGAAAAGTATTTTCAAAATTCTCTTTGGCTTCTTTTCTCAGTTTTTTCAACTGCTTTTCCGTATATCTCGGGCTGTAATGAATCAATCCCATTTTTTTTATGCCCCCGGCTTTCGATGCGATGATACCCGCCTGATGAGCTGTCAGGTGTTTTTTCTCTTTAGCAGATTCTTCGAGTTCTTTTTCAAACATCCCCTCACAGATTAATAGATCGGATCCGGCGACTTCATCAATAATAGATTCTTTATACATGGTATCTGTAACGAATGAAAATTTTCGTCCTTTTCTCTCCCCTCCCATAACAGCATCGGGTGTAACTACTGTGCCGTCTTTAAGAGTGACATTCTGCCCGCGCTGCAGATTGGACCACATAGGACCTACGGGAACTCCCGCAGCTTTGGCTTTCTCAGGGTAAAATATACCCGGGCGAGGATCTTCTTCAAGTGTATAACCGACACAAACTCGGGAATGTTTTACAGGAAATGAGCGGACTTTGTATCCCTCGCCTTCATAGACAATCTGAGGAACAGAAGGATTTTCAATTTCCCGAACTTCTATATCATAATTAATGTACATATTCAAAACTTTTCGGCTGCTTTCTATGTATTCTTTTATGATCGGTGGTCCGATAATGACCAGAGGTTCTGTTCTGTCGACCTGTGCTGAAAGCATGAGGATTCCCGGAAGGCCGGTAATATGATCTGCATGAGTGTGTGATATAAATATTGTATTGATTTTCTTCCATCGGAGATTAAGTGATCTCAGTGAAACCTGAGTCCCTTCTCCGCAATCGAAAAGAAAAAGATCTCCTTCTCTTCTCAATAAAACTGATGTCAAATGTCTTCCCGGTAACGGCATCATTCCGCCACAGCCTAATATAAATGTTTCCATAATGGATCTTACCTTAATTCTTATTTAAAATACGTAATAAGAAAATAACAGATTTCATTTTTTAAGTGAATAGATCGGTTTTTTCTTTTATAGTAATATTTATGATTCCATTTGATATTTTTGAGATTGTCTCTCTATTCAGCATATCAATTGCTATAATTACAGCAATTATAGTATTACTCGATGAAAGTAAGTCCAGTGAGTCGACAATTGCCTGGCTTCTTGTCATTTTCCTTTTTCAGTGGATCGGTGTTATATTCTATATTTTACTGGGGATTGATTGGAAAAAGGGAAATATCGTACAACAGCGACCGGAAGATATCTTTGGAAAATTCCTTTCTCCGGCTCTTGAACGCCAGGCTGAATACATTAGAAGTTCTCTTGAAAATAACACTGATGAAAAATATAGTGATACCGTTAAAACAATACGATTACTTATGTCGGGAAACAATTCTATCCTGACATTAAATAACCGGGTAAAACTATATTTTAACGGACAGGAAGCATTTGATGATCTGATTCAGGATCTTGAAAAAGCCAGAGAAACAATTCATATGGAGTTTTTTATCTGGAGGTCGGATATCCTGGGAGAGAGAATAAAAGATATTCTTATCAGAAAAGCTAGATCCGGAGTAGAAGTAAAACTCATTTTTGACGGACTCGGTTCTTTCGGTAAAATATCTTTTAAGTACAGGAAGGAACTAAATGAAAATGGTATTGAATATAAGTATTTTCTCAATCTGAACTCGACAGTAGCCCGTTTGAAAATCAATTACAGAAACCACAGAAAAGTCGTTGTCATCGATGGTCGCAAGGGTTACACCGGTGGAATGAACATAGGACAGGAATATATTGACGGAGGCAGCCGTTTCGATTCATGGCGGGATACAGCGCTTAGAATAACCGGAGACTCTGTTATGCTACTTCAGGCACTGTTTCTAATCGATTGGAGTTCAAGTGGAAATAAACAGATATTCGATGAAAAACTCTTTCCGGCATTTCATCCTGCAGATATACAAATTCCCATGCAGATAGCTGTCAGTGGTCCCGATTCCAAGTGGTCATCAATAGAACAGCTCTATTTTAACCTCATAGCCAATGCCAATACAGAGGTATGGATACAAAGCCCCTATTTCATACCTAATGACAGTATATTAAAAGCGATGCAGATATCGGCTCTGAGCGGTGTCCGGGTAAACCTGATGATGACGGGAATACCTGATAAGAAAGCCCCATTCTGGGCAGCTCAGACGTATTTTAAAACACTTCTCGAGTCGGGAGTCAGGATATTCCAGTATCACGAAGGATTTCTACACAGCAAATATATTGTTGCCGACAGAGATATCTCTACTGTGGGAACCTGCAATATGGATATCAGAAGTTTTCTAATCAATTTTGAGGTGAATACTGTGCTATATGACAGACTTATTGCCTCGCAGCTTGTAGATCAGTTCAATAAAGATCTGAAGCAATGCAGGGAAATTACACTTCCTCAGCTTAAAAAACAGGGGATATTTATTAGAGCCAGGAATAGCCTGCTCAATATTTTCTCCCCTATAATGTAACGGGAAAGGCTTTATCAGAATATTCCTATTCTGGCTCCAAAACTCAATGTCGGAGTAACACCGGCCTCAATATCAGATGATATAAACCAGAGAGCACCCTCCGCATAGAAAGAATAACTGTTGAAAAATTTCCATTTGCTTACTTCGAATTTTGCAAATTCATACTGAAGCAGAACAGATCCCAGAACAACACCTTCAGATGTAAAGGCGTAACTGTCCTCAGACATGGAGTAATAATTGAAATTTGCCCCCACGGCTACAGACATGGAAAAGAACTCCCAGTCATATCCGAAGAAATAACTGAAGGGAATATCTACAATAGTTGCAAGAAGTTTGACACCGAGAACAATTCCTGTAAACCTGTCTTGAGGACCGTTAGGAGCCAGACCAATCTGAGCCTGCAGTTTTACGACATCATCGAAAAAGCTCAATCCGACTCCGATTTCCCCGTATGAAGCCCCGAGAGCGTGGAAATCAAGATACAATCCCTGTATAAAAGAGGGTACTGAATATCGCCCTTTACTTCCTTCTCTTATCAGAACTTCAACTGAATCCAGTCCATTTTCATCACTGGCAGTTCCAATTAGTGCTATGTTTTCATTAAACTTCTTATTTTCTTCAGGTGTGAATAAATCGATCTGAGGTGCCGACTCATCTACGTTTACCACCAGCTTGGATACGGCGATAGCTCCGTCTTTAAAATGGGCTCTTATAAGAAGTTGATTTTCTCCTTCAGGTAGGTCATAAGTTTCAAGGCGGAATTCCCACTCTTGCTTTCCTTTAGCTTTCTCAAAGACTCTTCCATTATCCAGACTGATTTCAACAAAAGCTACTTTTTTATCTTTTTCCTCTTCATAACCGCTGTAACCGGCAGTACCGGAGATCATTGGTCTTCCCGATACAAACTGACCGCTGACCATATTGTCCACAGCCACCCAGGGACCTGTCTGATTATAGAAAATATTTCGGACTCCCGAACTGATAATGTTGTCACCATTTCCACTTTCTATTGAAATATTGTGAGTTCCATCGATTAAATCCTCTTTTGATAATGCAAAACTGAATAATCCGGTTTCATCTGTTTCATAAGAACCGAAAACAATATCGTCAATCTTCATTACGACTCGATTTTCTCCTTTAGCTGAGAAGAGTCTTCCTTCAACTGCAAAAGGACCGTTTAACTCTTTTCCCTCTTCGGGAAAAAGCAAATCAATATATTCGCCCGCTTCAGGGGGAGTTATCAGCAGATTTCTGGTTTCGCTGATGCTGTTATCAGCAAAATCGGTAACTGTAATATTAAGATTGTACCAACCGGGAGCATAATCACTGACATCTATGATATCTCTGAAAACTCCATCAGTAATTATTTCTTTTGTGAGACCTTCAAATTCTCCATCCAGTGCTTTTAGTTCACTGACAACTGATTTTATGCTTGTACCGTCAAAGACTTTCCCATCTATAATTAGTTTACCTGCGGCCTGCCCGTTTTCATCGGGGGAATCAAGTTTTAATTCGGGAAGTGTATTATCTATATTGATGATGGTTGAACTTATCCCTATCGTTCCAGCACCATCAATTGCTTTGATGAGTATCGAGTGTGTACCATCTCCAGGCAACCTGGTATCAAGAGAATATTCCCATTGCACGGTCTTTATTGTTTCGGGAATTACTTCGGAAGTTTCATCAACTGCTTCCAGATTCTCTTCTTCGGAAATCCCTTCCGTCGATTCTTCACTTATTTCTTCTTTTTCGGTTTCAAGTATCGAGGCTTTGTTAAATGTGGTTCCATTGTCATAGGAAATGAAAACGCTATCGATACCATTTTCATCAAAAGTCTCTCCCATAAGAACAATAGTCTTCTTAATATAATCTTCAATAACCGGAGAATTTAGATCACTGACAGGTTCTTTCTTGGAAATGATAAATGAGGATGATATTTCTTCACTCATGAAACCACCAATATCTATGGCTTTTACAGTAATGGTGTGCTTTCCATCTGTGATGTCTTTCATGGAAAAGGGAATATTGTAATAAAAGTTACCATCGATTTCTGTAAATTCCGAGCCATCGAGTGAATAATAGATTTTCTCTACAGCATCATCATCAAATACAAGACCCGTAACAGAAAAATCATTTCGAATAGTTGAGTCAGCTGCCGGAACTTCAATAGCGACCTTCGGCTGGTCTGATTCGAGATCCACATTGAAAAGAGGTTTGAGATCTCTTATATTCCGACCTTTATCTATAACACGAAACAGAAACAGTTCTGGATTGCTATCTTCAGCAGAGAGGTCTATGTTGTGTATGAAATGATCAATTGCCGGCATTTCTACTGGAGTAAAATCTATACCATTAGAGGAAAAGAATACTTCTGCCCCTCGTGTAAAGTCATTAATTTTTCCACTGATAGTAATAATCCCTTCAACAGGAATATCAGAAGATGGTGATATAACAGATAATTCGGGAGCACTTCTGTCTACAATAAAAGGCGTTGTAACAGATTGGACATTGCCTAAAATATCCTCAACATTGATTGTTAGAAAATGTTCTCCTTCAGGAATTGTGGTCAAATCAATTTCCTGATTATAATATAGTTTACTATCCCTTTCTTCCAGGTTGAGTTTTACTGAACCTCCATAACTTTCAGCAGATCCGCTAAAAGAGATTTCTGCTCGTGTTATTTCAGAATCATCAGACATTTCGCCACTAATTATTACGTTATTTGTAATTATGCTGCTCACTATTAATTTTTCCGAAACAGTAATAGTAACTTCATCAACTGTAAGCTCTTCACCATTTTCGTCAACTTCTGTTTTTGTTAACAGACTCTCTTCTTCCACATTTACTGGTACTTGCAGAGGATCGAGAATTAATATTGGCGGCTGAGAATCACTTCCAAGAGTTAATTCTTCCGAGACATATTCCCTATCGGAGTTTCCTGTTACTTTGAGAACTGAAGAGACCGGACCTGATGGGGTTAAGGGTGTGATGGTAAACTGGTTTCCATTTACTGACACAGAAAAAGAATCATCAGGAGGATCAAGAACCGCAGTCGCTATTGTATCGCCTGAAATGAAGCCTGTTAGTGGATTTATTGAAGAGATATTGGCAATCCCATTATTTTCGAGTCTTGAATCAATTAAAAAAAGACCGGGGGCATCTTCCCTTACAGGGATATACTCTTCATCTTTTCCCGGTTGCGGAGCAAAATAAATGCGACTCATATATTGAGCTTCTCTACCAAGGGTATCGACAGCTTTCAGAAGAACATCATGACCACCGACATCCAGTTTATTGTTAACTGTTATTGAAAAAAGACCTTTTGAGGCTTTTACTGTTTTTTCCTCATCATTACCTATTTTATAGGTAATAAGTGAATCGCCTTCACCACCGGTAATTAAACCACTTATCTTAGCTGTTTTTCCCTGTTGAAAAACGACTCCATCAAAAAATGATTCGACTAATTTATCACTGGTATATTCATTGAGTTGAATGATTGGCTCAGATACAGTTTTAACAAAAGAATATTTCAACGAATCACTGCTGATATCAAAAAGGTCAACAGCTTTTAACTCTAAAGTGTGCTTACCGCTGAGCAGTTCCTCTATGTTCAGCAAAAATGGTCCGTCTGTATCCATTGATATAAATTCGCCACCATCAAAAGAGTACTCGACTGATTTAACTCCATCATCATCAAAAGCTATACCCTTTAACTCATTCTGATCGGAATCAATATTCTGATCTTCGGGAAAATCAATTAGACTCAATCCCGGTTTGTCACTGTCAGGTTCCAATTTCAGTTTCAGTTTATATTCTTCACTATTACCTGAAAGGTCTATCGCAGAAAAAGTAATAACTGCACTTTTCTCTCCCCTCAAATCAAATGTCCTGCTCCAATAAGGATTTCCCGTTATCAGAGGAAATATATTATCTTCGTCATCACCATATGTACTTGAAAAGGATGCAATTCCCACTTCATCAGAGACTGTTCCAGTAACTGTGACAAAACCATTGAGCATGTCATCTTCTAAAGGAGATATTATATTTATTTCAGGCTTCTCATTATCAGAATAATACACAAAAACAATAGAGCTGTCTGATCCGGTGCCATCTATCGTACGAAAACGAACATATGATGTCCCGCCTTCATTATCCCTGGTATCTAAAGACAGTGAGAATTTCCTATCTGTATGTTCTGCTTTACCGGAAAGTTTTAATTCCTCATACAATTCCCCATCAAGGCTGTATTCGAGTTTACTTACACCATTTGCATCATAAACAAATCCGTTGATATTATTCCTGCCCGACAGGATTTCACCATTACTGTGTGAATCTATTGTTATGAGAGGTTTCGTCTTATCTATATTGATGATCACTGACGTTTCTACACCTTGAAGTCCATTTATATCTGTAACACGAGCGGTCAAAGTGTGCTGGCCATCTTCAATATCAACAATATTCAGAAAGGAAGACCAGAAGTTTTGCCCTTCAGCTTTTTCAAATAAACCATCATCCAGTTTTACTTCAACAAAAGAGATACCATCATCATCAGTTGCGGTTCCCACAATGAGAATATCGCCACCGACTCTCATAAATTGAGATGGGCTTGATATTGATACAATTGGAAGATCAGATTCAGAATCTACAAAAATATTAATTGGTCCGTCAATTGATATATTGCCCGCTTTATCCCGACTTCTGATAATCAGATTGTACTTTCCATCTTTTAAATCAGAGATATCATAATCATAGGTCCAGTTTTCCAGACCATTGACTTCTCTGTATTCAGTGTTTTTAGATTCTTTTTCCATTTCAACAGATACGTCCTGTGAATATATGGGGAAAAAGAGAGTCATTATAATTAATCGTGCAATATATTTTATTTTCATAGATTTCCTTCTAAATTATTCTTCTATGTTCTGAGACAAGTGGAAATATAGTAATTAACTCCAAAAACATCTCAATTGATGATCTCTAAAACTAAGGATCGATTAAATAGAACCGATATATCATTTATCGGTAAATTACGGCAGCTAAATTAGTTCTAATACAGCTGACTACGATGAAATTAAATCAAAGATATATAATGGGTCTGCAAGAATTGAGCCAAGAGGCTCAAATAATTGTAAATTAAACTATAATGAGTATATTTGCACATTTTTTCTTTATAAAAATTCCAATTTCAAACTGAGAAGTCGACCATTCCGACCCGAAGGTCGAAGTCAAGTTATGCAAATTCCTCGACTAAAAACCGCATCCGATAATCGAGAAGCAGCTCCTGAAAATCGCGTTTCAACCGTGGATTTTCTGCAAAAAAGATTAAATGTGAAGAACAGCCACAAGTTGGATTTCCAAAGTCCGCGATCTCATAATCAGAAATCGATTTCAGTGCTGAAGAGATTTGACAGCTTCTATCAGAATCCCCACGGATAGCCCAGACACTATCAATTTCTGCAAAGTTTCTCAGAAAATCTCTTTCAGTAATACATTTTTTTCGTATTCTCTTATGCCTTTCTATTTTTTTTGATAAGTTATCACTTTCATAATCAACATAGGCATAATAACCTGATTTTAAATGATGGGACCTGGAATTATTGATTTCGAGTTGAGTATCTTCGGAAATTTTTACAAGCATGATATAAACCCCTCTGTCCATACGTCCCATTTTTTCATATAGATTCCAGATTATGGGAACTTCCACCTCTTTTGTCTCCAATTGAAGTTGATCATTCCAACCGGCAAGAACGGGAATGATTTTTATTTTATTTCTACTTTTATACAAAGTCTCTGAAAATTCTGGATCTGTATGGAAGTCAGGGAGAAAATATTGAATATTATTTGATTGGATTATAAAAACTACAGCTGTTTTTATCCCTGATTCAGCCATGGAAGTCAGCTCTTCCACATGTCTTCTTCCTCTTGTGGTCACTGCATCGGGAAACATGGCTAATGAACCACCGAATAATGTACATGATTTAATTTCACAGTACAACTCCTCATGTTTCTCATTTTCAAGGAGAAAATCAAAACGGCTATTGCCAACAGTCACTTCATTTTTTTTAACATGATATTCCAGCAATGACGGGATCTTTGATGAATTAATAAGATATCCAGCAACCTTATTATTAGTATGAGTATCGAGCATAATGACCTCACCGCTGTATGATTCTACTGCAATGACTCTGTATGGATATTTTACTTCAGCTCTCATTGGAACAACATACAATGTGACACCGGGAATGAATAATTCTCCAAGTTTACCAGGATTAGGCAATGAAGCCCCGTACTCTATTCCGTCTATTTTCAAACGGACAACAAACCTGTTAGGCCTGTACAATAATTTAGCTTTAAGAAAATCTTCTGTAAAAAAACTATTCATGAAAAAATACTCTTCTAATTCTTGTCATGTTTTTATCTTATTCCAAAAAAGCACGCTTATTCTACAATTTATAGTACATATGGAATAATAAAGAAAAAAATGAAATTTTATGTTGAAAATCGAAGTAAAAGCATTATAATAAAAATTGATATTTAAAAGTATCATGATTTGTAGAAGATTATACACTTCAGTCTTGAGTACTTCTGTTGGAGGGGCGGATTTATTCTAATTCATTTGTTTGTGCGTAACAGACTCCTCTATTGCCAGGTTTAAGATATTAAATTTGGTTTTTATTAGCGCAGGAATCGGGTTTGCTGAACCTCTTGTTCGAAATATACGGTAATTTCGGAACAGACTTTCACTATGGGAGCTGGCAGGGGGGGTACTGGTTATCGTAATGATTTTCAGAAATACCTAATAAGTATTGCCCGTTAACTGATATTTCCCCGGTTTGTAATGCCCCACAATCCGGGGATTCATTTTTTATAAACAACTCTGTATCTTTTTCAAAAGTAGCTCATCGTAAAAATCAACTCACTCAAAACTAACAAAATGAGAATAATATCGATTCTCCAACCAACCTATAGAAAAATATATCATGTTTCTTTTCTATTAAATTCAATCAAAAAAGAAACATAAAAAGTGGCTTCTAAACTAGCAGTAGTGTATCCAGAGCCCATTTTTACGCAAAAACAATTTATATGCAATCAATGTTGAATAATTCAATTAATCATATAAACTGCTTTCTTTTCTCTTGACGAATATTGAATTACAACTAATAATCAGTTTGTTGGATTTAAATCCAACCAATCAATTCGATGAAGAAAGAGATGGCTGGAAAAAATACAAAGGTAACAAATACATCAAATATTCTCAAAACGATTTGGCTCAGCAAGGGCATTAGTAGAACTGATATTTCTAAGAAACTGAGAATTGATAAATCTACTGTCACAGTTATTGTGACCAGCCTTCTGAGGAAGAAAATAGTTTTCGAAGAGCAAATCTTAGATGCCGGTCCCAAAGGCGGGAGAAAACCTGTTATTCTTAAAATAAATAATTCTTTCGGCTTTATTGCAGGAATTGAAATTCATGCTGATTTTTACAGAGCTGTGCTCATAAATTTTGATGGTAAAATCGTTTACAGTTTTCACAATAAAAAAGTCATTAACATCACCAATATCTCCTATATTTTTGAGCACATTATTTCCCGATTCATCAATTATGATGCTAATACAGTCCTGCTTGGAGTTGGATTGTCTCTATCTGGCGTAATCAATTCAACCACTGGTGAAATAATTCAATCGTTACCACTGGATATTTACAATTTTGATATTCAAAAAGAGCTCCAGAAGCATGTCAGTATTCCGGTGTATATAGAAAATGATGCTAATGCCTGCTGTTTAGGTGAACTGGTTTTTAATAAAAATGAGAATCTTGAAAACTTTCTTTTTCTCCTTGTTGAATTTTATGATTCTCTTTCAGCAGGAAAAGTTAATAACGATATCGGAGTTGGAATAGGATTTGTTTTTAACAGAAAAATCCATCACGGACAAAACCATTCAGCAGGAGAATTCAGAAGTATTCGTCTGAATCGGGAAAATAAACACTCACAACTGGCTATTGAACCGAAAGATTCAGATTTTATTAATTTTGCTGAGGAATTATCAGAACACATCGCTTTTTTGGCAAATACACTCAATCTTAATCACATTTTTATAGGTGGAGATCTGGAAAATTACAAAGAGATTTTCACCCCTCATCTACAAAATGCTGTGAGTAGGAACTGGGTTTATAAAAATGAGAATGAATGTCATATACATTATTCTTCTTTTGGAAAATTTGCTGCGGCATATGGCGCAGCGGGCATGATGATGAATAATCTTTTTACCAGTAAAGAGTATATTCAAAATCTTTATTTTGAAAAAATCTCTGTATAGAGATTTAAATATTATTCGATGAACACCCTTTTAGGGAAATTGGAGGATTTTCTATGAAAAAAGTTTTAGCAATGTTAATAATTGTTATTTCAGCATGTTCTTTTATTTTTGCAAACGGACAGCAGGAGAAGAATGAGCAGGTTACTCTGTCTTTTTTGAACTATGGAGACGTAACAACACCTGAAGGTCAGGCTTCTTTGCAGTTACAGGAAGAATTTGAAGCTCAGAATCCTGATATAAAACTTGTTGCTGATATTCAGTTCGATGAAAGCTACCACCAGAAACTGGCGGCCCTTTTAGCTTCCGGAGAGACTCCCGACGTTTTTTACAGCTGGGGAAGTGGAAACAGACTTCAGCCAGTTCTCGATGCAAATGAAGCGATTGACCAAAAACAATTCATCAATCCTGAAAATTTTGCTGCAAATGCAATGATCGGTGCCGGTCCTGCTGGAGAATTGTACACAGTCGGAATCGGTGTGGGTATTCACTCTGCATTTTATGCAAATACTGCTCTACTCGATGAACTTGGGCTTAAGCCAGCGACTACATATGAAGAACTCGTTGCTCAGGTTTCTGTTATCAGAGACGCCGGTCTTGAAGTTATAGCTTATGCTGGTGGAACTGATTGGGTACAGGGAACTTGTTTATACTCTACACTTCTCGGCCGATATGGTGGACCTGAATTTGTTGCTGATCTCTACAACAACAAAGCGACATTTACAGATGAACCTTCTCTTCGAGCACTTGAAATGATCGAAAGAATGTACGCAGATGAAGTATTTAACAAGAATACTGTTCTCGCTGATTACGGTACCTCATTGAGTCAGTACCTGAACAGTGAAGCACCATATATGCTCGATGGTGGATGGAGAGGTGGTGGTATTGAAGATCCGGCACTTGCCGATGCAACACTATGGACTGTTCTACCCTCTATGCCCGGTGAAAAATATGCCGGAACTACAAATGGTGGAGTTACACCTGGTTATGCAATTACTGCATCTGC
>Ga0070729_10000191_pt1 | contig 149784 bp, 142 predicted proteins | sample tdDd472_FD_66725 | JGI IMG/M metagenome (GOLD analysis project Ga0070729, IMG submission 66725) | Marine sediment microbial communities from the Atlantic coast under amendment with organic carbon and nitrate - tdDd47.2 | ecosystem: Environmental > Aquatic > Marine > Coastal > Sediment...
AAAAATCGGAAATAATCCTAACCCGTTGAAACTTAACTTTTCTAAAGTTATTCCTCAAGAAATCATTCATAGCGAATATTTATTATTGACTCACCATTTATGCGCATAATCTCCGGAAAATTTAAAGGTAGAGTCATTTCAGCACCAAAAAATTTACCTACTCGTCCAACTACAGATTATGCAAAAGAAGGGCTATTTAACGTTCTTCAGCATCAGTTTGAAATAGAAAACTCAACCGTTCTCGACCTTTTTTGTGGCACCGGAAACATAAGTTTTGAGTTTTTATCCAGAGAAGCTAGAGAAGTGATTTCAGTTGATATTAATCAAAATTGTGTGAAGTTTGTGATTGATGTCTCAAAGAAACTTAATCTCTCTAACCACAAAGTTATAAGAGATGACTCACTCAACTTCATAAAAAAAGCAAAAACAAAATTTGATATTATTTTTGCTGACCCACCTTACGCGCTTAAAAATATAGACCCCATTCCTAAGCTTATTTTTGATAATCATTTACTAAACACAAACGGACTTTTGATTGTTGAGCATGGAAAAGATACTGATTTGAGCCAAATTGCTAACTTTGACTCACACAGAAAGTATGGAAACGTAAATTTTAGTTTCTTTTTAAACAAACCAAATGAGTGAAAAAATAGCCATATTCCCGGGTTCTTTTGACCCAGTTACCATTGGTCATCATTCAATAGTAATGAATTCACTTGATTTATTTGACAAAGTTTATGTAGCGCTTGGCTCTAATAGTCAAAAAAAATATCTTTTCTCTGAAAGTCAACGCCTAAAAATGATTAAAGAAGCTTTTAATCACCCAAAAATTGAGTGTCTCAGCTATGAAGGCCTGACAATAGATTTATGTAAAAAACTTAATGCACACTTCATTTTAAGAGGCCTTAGAAATTTTCATGACTTTAAATATGAGCAAGATATAGCTCACATGAATAGCGCCATGAATGATAGTGTTCAAACAGTATTTATGCTTTGCGAGCCAAAGTATATTGCCATTAACTCTTCTATCGTTCGAGAAATAATTAAAAATAATGGTGATGTAAAACAATTTTTACCTCCCAATACAATTTTACCTAAGTTTTAACAGTTTTTATATACATGAAAAATATCTTTCTTGTATTACTTGCGTTTTTTTCTTGTCATCTATATGCCGGAAAAGTGGTTTTAAAAGGACAAGCCAAAAACTTTGCCAATAAAACTATTGGAGTTTACCACTATACAGATTTTGTAACTTTTAGAGAAAAAAAGCTAATATCTAAGCCTGTTTCACAAAACGAAATATTTGAAATTGAATTTGATACAGATGATATTTTATTAATAAAACTTAAAATAGAGGATAAAACGACTAGTTTTTACTCAGAACCGGGAAAGGTATATCAATTAGACTTAAGCTATAGTGAAGACAATAACTCATCAAAAGTTTACAATAAAGAACTCGATGTAAAATTTAAGTATGCTCAACCAACAGACTTAAATGAATTAATGATTGCGTTTAATATTGATTACCTAACTTTTATTGAGGAAAAAAGCGTTTACTTTTTAAAGCAACAAATCAAAAGTCATATTAAAGACTTTGAAAAGGAAATGCTAGAAAAGTATAAACCATTTTTACAAAATGAGTTCTTTAAAACATTTTTGACATACAGCTTGGCTAACCTTAAAGATGCAGCCAATGCCGGGAAAAAAGACTTATACGATGAGTTTTTAGCTAACAGTAAAATTTTTTATAACAACTATGAGTACATGAATTTCTTTAATCAATACTTTCATCATTCATTTAAAGAACTTTGCCTTCAAAAAAAATCGACAGAACTCAGAAAAACAATAAATACTTCTTTGGACGTACCCAAAATAAAAACCCTTATAAAAGAAGGAAATCAAAAATTTAAAAGAGATAGTTTACTTGAATTATATTTGCTTTTTAGCTTAAACGAAGTTATTCCTGATGCTTATTTTGACAAGCAAAATCTATTAAATATTACCAATAAAATATTTGAAAACACCTCTATTAACTACCATAGAATAATAGCATATAACATTATTTCAAAGTATACCAATGTTGCTGAAAATTCAGCTGCACCTAACTTTACACTAATTGACAAAAATGGTGATAAAAAAAGTTTAGAAGCTTATTCAGGAAAATATGTTTACCTCAATTTTTGGGCTAGCTGGAGTATACCAAGCTTAAAAGAATTGAAGTTAATGCAAAAGCTACATAAGAATTATGGTGAAGATATTGCTTTTGTGAGTATCAACTGTGATGCTGATATGAAAAATATGATTGAAGTTCAAAGAAAGTATAATTATGATTGGGACTTCTTACATCTAGGCGAAAATTATGAAGTCCTTGAAAGTTATCAGGCTAAAATAATGCCTACCTATGTTTTTCTGGATCCAAATGGAAAGATAATGTATTCACCAGCTGAAAGACCATCCGGTGATGTAGAAAGACAAATATATAACATAATGAGTGTTTTATATCCAAAGAAAAAATTTAAGATTGGGCAGAAATAACATCTTTAATTAACGGATATGTGTTTTCTAAAATATCTTCTAAACTTTCACTTTTAACCCACTTTATTTTTGTTATATCTTCTTCTATTTGAGGCGTTAAGTTATCCTCTTGCTTAGAACTCATATTATACCAATAAGTTTCTTTTAAAATCGGAATGCCGTTTTGAAAATAAATATGATAAGTGATACAACCATCTGAAACAAGCTTTAAGTCAGTTATACCACACTCCTCTTCAACTTCCCTTAATGCAGCTTGCTCCATAGTTTCTCCGGCATCAACTTTTCCTTTTGGCAAATCCCACTTTTCTTTTCTAAAAATAAACAAGGTATCATTCTGCTTTTTGACAACACCTCCTGCAGCTTTAATCAGCTTAAAATAGCTTTTAAATAAATTTTTATCTACATCTAAATACAAAACAGAAGTTAATTGTCCTGAAAAAAAGTCATCTAATGTTTGTTTTAACTCATCCATACTATTACATCTGATTTGAAGAAAGTCATCCTCAATCTTTATTGCATCAGAAAAGTTAAAATTATTAAGTACTATCGTTTTTTCTTCGTAATATATTTTCATTTTATTCTCACTTAAATAATATATTTGCGTAATGATTCGTAATAAAGAAACTGCTCATCAACTAGCTTCTCATCTTTTGCAAATTAAAGCAATAAAACTACAACCTAATAACCCATTTGTTTGGGCCTCTGGTTGGAAGTCTCCTATATACTGTGATAATAGAAAAACTTTATCGTACCCTGCCGTAAGAAACTTCATTAGACAAAACCTCACAGGCATTGTACGAGAAGAATTTGAAAATGTTAACATTATTGTAGGTGTTGCTACCGGAGGGATTGCTCATGGTGTGTTAATAGCTCAAGAATTAGGCCTACCCTTTGCTTATGTTAGAAGTTCGGCAAAAGAGCACGGTATGCAAAATATGATTGAAGGTGAAATTACTGAAGGTCAAAAAGTGGTTGTTGTAGAAGATTTAGTTTCAACCGGGCAAAGTAGCTTAAGAGCAGTTGAAGCATTAAAAGAGAAAAAAGTGACTGTTTTAGGAATGGTTTCCATTTTTGATTATGGTTTTGAGTTGGCTAAAGAAAATTTTTCAAAGGCAAAATGTAAACTAATCAGTCTTTCCGATTATGACCATTTAATTGAAAAAGCGTTGAAAGAAAAATATATCCAAAAATCAGAAATAGAATCTTTATCGGCTTGGAGAATTAATCCTGCTGAATGGAAGAAATAATTTTATAAGCATGATAATTGAGTCTGAAAAAGTAATAGTAGAAAAGCCGATAGTTGAAGTATTTAGCTTTTTATCTGATTTAAATAATCTGGAAAGCTTAATGCCTAAAGACAAAATAAGCGACTGGAAATCTGACGAAAATACTTGTAGTTTTACTATTCAGGGAATGGCTCAAATTGGAATGAAGAAGATTAATTCAACTCCAAATACATTAATTAATATTATTTCAAATGGAAAAAATCCTTTTGAATTTAAATTAGATGTTCATTTAAAATCAATTACAGAAAGCTCTACAGAGGGTTTTTTAAAATTTGATGGGGATGTAAACCCTTTTATGAAAATGATGATTGAAAAGCCTTTATCTAACTTCTTTAACCATTTAGCTAAGCAATTAAGAGATACATTAAATTAATTTACCAATTTTATACATATTAAAAAAGGGATTCAAATGAATCCCTTTTTTTGTATCTCTATAAACTAAAGACTATTTAACAGTCATTAATTTTTTAGTAATGTTTTTACCGTTTGCAGATAATCTGAAATAGTAAGTTCCAACAGGCATGTTGTAAGTATCAACATTTACTTTGTAAGAACCAGCAGCTTGAGAAGCATATTCAAATTTCTCAATTGTTTTACCAGTTAAATCAAATATTTCTAATTTAACATTTTCAGATGCATTTTGTAAAGCATACTCGATAGTAGTAATACCATTAGCAGGGTTTGGATAGTTTTGAGCTAACTGCATTCCGTTAACATAATCAAACTCCTCTCCGATAGAACTAACACAGTTGTACTCTAATACAGCCCACATTGCAATATTATTGTCGAGCGGTTGGCTACTAGCAGTAAAAACATGACTTGTACAATACCATCCTGGACCATTAGCAACATTTGCACTGATATAATGGAAAGCATAATCTAAACCAGCTGCGTCACCTTGTGAATCACCAATTAAACCAAAAGTATCACCAGCGTTATAAGCTTGTGTAAAGTCTAATTCTAAAGCAAAATCACCTGAAGTTTTTGCCGAAGTTGGGAAAGAAACAATCGTAAACAAATTAGCTGTGTCTAATTGATTGTAAGTAATTGTTTGTGTAGCTAAAGCAGAACCTGAAGGCCCCATTTTATCTTTAACAAAAGCTGAACCATTATAGCTGTGTGCTTGGTTAGCAGCCATGTTATAAACATTTACAGTTTGAACAGAAGTACCAGCACCAGATGGCTTTTTATCTGCAACCCACATTAATACTTCTTCAATACAAACAGGTGTAGCGTTAAAGTTAGTATAACCTTGAGATATTTTAGTGAATTGTCCAGCAGAAATATTCACACCAAAAAGTTTTCCTCCACCAGTATAACCCCAGTTAATAGCTTGGTTAGAACTTGAAGCAAAATTTGGTAAAAAGTTAGTGCTTGACCAACCTGAAGTATCTGTAGGAGTTTTAGCTCCATTTAATTTTTTAGAAACATTATAAGTTTCTAGAACCACAGCTTCCTCACCTTGCGTAAAAGTTTGAGCATTCAAACCAACTGCAACAGAAGCAGCAATTGCTAACGAGTAGATTTTTTTCATATTATTTATTTTTAAGTTTAACAAGACCCCAAATTTAAGAATTTATTTTTTAAATAAATATTTTTTTTGTTTTAATCTTAAGCTATTGATTCATATTCCTCAATTGCTGGGCATGTGCATATTAAATTTCTATCGCCATAAGCATCGTCAACCCTAGAGCTTCCAGGCCAAATCTTAGCATCTTTAACCCATGGTAAAGGAAATGCCGCAGTTTCTCTATCATATTTGTGCTCCCAGTTATTTGAAACTACTTCTACTACAGTGTGTGGTGCCTTTTTAAGAGGGTTGTCTTCTTTATCTAAATTTCCGTCAACTATCGACTGAATCTCAGCTCTAATGCTCAATAATGCTTCTGCAAACCTATCAAGCTCAGCTTTACTTTCACTTTCCGTTGGCTCTATCATTAATGTGCCTGCAACAGGAAAAGATACTGTTGGAGCATGAAAACCATAATCCATAAGCCTTTTTGCTATATCAACTACCTCAACACCTGACTCTTGCTTAAAGTTTCTACATTCTAATATCATTTCATGAGCAACTCTATTGTTTTCATTTGAATATAAAGTATCATATCTTGTATTCAATAAAGCTTTTAGATAATTTGCATTTAAAATAGCCATCTGTGTAGACTTTGTTAAGCCTCCTTCTCCTAGCATTTTTATATATCCGTATGAAATTAAAAGAATTAATGAGCTACCCCAAGGAGCTGCAGAAACTGCATCAATAGCTTTTTCTCCTCCAACTTGTACTAATGGGTTTCCAGGTAAGTAAGGCATCAGGGCTTCAGTAACACCAATCGGCCCCATTCCAGGTCCACCACCACCATGAGGTATAGCAAAAGTTTTATGAAGGTTTAAGTGACATACATCAGCACCAATATTTGCAGGATTTGTTAATCCAACTTGAGCGTTCATATTTGCTCCATCCATATATACTAATCCGCCATTTTGATGAATAATATCGGTCACCTCCATGATAGACTCTTCAAACACACCATGTGTTGAAGGATAAGTAACCATTAATCCTGCTAGGTTGCTTGAATGTAGTTCTGCTTTTTGTTTTAAGTCAAGGACATCTATATTCCCATTGTCATCACATTTAACAACCACCACTTCCATTCCCGCCATAACGGCACTTGCAGGGTTTGTACCATGAGCAGAAGAAGGAATTAAAATTTTTGTTCTGTTTTTATTTCCATGGTCATGATGATATGCCCTGATTACCATAAGCCCGGCATATTCACCTTGAGCACCTGAGTTTGGCTGCAATGACATTCCTGCAAAACCTGTTATTTCACAAAGGTATTTCTCAAGATTTTTAATCATCTCTAAATACCCTTTTGTTTGGGAAGAAGGAGCATAAGGGTGAATAGCGCCAAATTCCGGCCAGCTAAGTGGCATTAACTCTGAAGCAGCATTTAGTTTCATTGTACATGAACCCAAGGCAATCATGGAATGTACTAAAGAAATATCTTTGTTTTCAAGCTTTTTTATATACCTCATCATTTCCGTCTCTGAACGATAGGTATTAAAAATAGGGTGAGTTAGGTAAGATGAATTTCTAATTAAAGATTTTGGCAATACGCTATCATCTCTAATTTCTTCTAACTGAGCAAGTGATTTAGACTGTGCTGAAGCAAAAAGAGCCAACAATAAATTAACGTCCTTTAGTCCTACCGTTTCATCAAAGCTAACACATATTGCATTATCTAAATATCTTAGGTTAATTTCGGCAGCTTGTGCCAAATCCTGAACTCTTTCTATTTGCTCTTCAGACAATTCAACTTTTATTGTGTCAAAAAAGTTTTCGGTAGTAACATTGTAACCTAAACCAACTAGTCCTTTTTTAAGAGCAATAGTTTTTTGGTGAATTTTTGTTGCAATTTTCTTAATTCCATCCGGGCCATGATATACCGCATACATTCCTGCCATTACAGCCAATAAAACCTGAGCTGTACAGATATTTGAAGTTGCTTTATCTCTTTTGATGTGTTGTTCTCTTGTTTGTAAAGCCATTCTTAATGACTGTTCGCCCGTTCTGCTTTGAGTAACCCCAATTATTCTACCCGGAATGCTTCTTTTATATTCTTCTTTGGTAGCAAAATAAGCAGCATGAGGTCCTCCAAAACCCATTGGAATTCCAAATCGTTGAGTCGTTCCTACTACAGCATCTGCTCCCCATTCTCCGGGAGGAGTTAAAACTGCTAAGCTCATAATATCGGCAGCAACTACAACTTTAATTCCTTTTCCATTACATTCTTTCACTAAACCTGAATAATCATAAACATCGCCATATTGAGCAGGATATTGTAACACACATCCAAATACTTTATCCGTTAACTCAAATGATGTATGCTTTTGGATAATCAGTTCTATTCCTAATGCCTCAGCTCTTGTTTTCAGAATTGAAATGGTTTGAGGAAAACAATCTTCTGAAACTAAAAACTGATTAGCTCCATTGTTTTTTTGATCTTTTGTCCTATCTCCAAAAAACATTAGCATTGCCTCAGCTGCTGCCGTTCCTTCATCAAGCAAGGAAGCATTTGCCAATTCCATTCCTGTCAAATCTGTAACCATTGTCTGAAAATTTAACAATGCCTCTAGCCTACCCTGAGCAATTTCAGCTTGATAAGGAGTATAAGCCGTGTACCAACCCGGATTCTCAAAAATATTTCTTAAAATAACCGATGGAGTTATTGTACCATAATAGCCCAATCCAAGGTATGATTTAAAAACTTTGTTTTTTTGAGCAACATCCCAAATGTGTTTTAAATACTCTTGTTCATCCATAGGAGCCGGCAACTCCAATGACTTCTTAAGTCTGATTCTAGGAGGAATTGTTTGATTAATCAACTCGTCTACCGAGCTAACACCAACTGTTTTCAACATCTCTGCCACTTCTTCTTCTCTTGGTCCAATGTGGCGTGAAGCAAAATCGCTTAAACTCATTCTATAAAATTTTAGGGGGCAAATATAACTACAATTAATGACTGCAAAAAGCCTAATTCTTTAATGTTTTATAAATTCATGATAAATCTCAATTCTAATATTTAATTGCTTTTTTGTTACTTTCGGCAAACTTTTATTTTTTATCATGCAATCCTTTGAAAATTCACCAGAATTTGCCACCAAGCAAGACCAAGCAGACCCTTTAAACAACTATAGAAGCGAATTTGTTTTTCCACAACATGAAGGAAAAAATTGTATTTATTTTACAGGCAATTCTCTTGGCCTAATGCCAAAATCAGCAAAAAATGCCGTAATGCTTGAACTTGAAGATTGGGGTAAATATGGAGTTGAAGGACATTTTAACTCTACACATCCCTGGTTTTCATACCATGAAATGTTTAAACAACCGTTAGCTAACTTGGTTGGAGCAAAAACTTTAGAGGTAAATGCGATGAACGGCTTATCTGCCAATCTTCATTTTTTGTTGATTTCGATGTATCGACCCACTAAGGAAAGGTATAAAATTATATGCGAAGCAAAAGCTTTTCCTTCTGACCACTACATATTACAGAGTCATGCTAAGTTACATGGTTTTAATCCAAAAGATGCCATTATTGAAATTTCTCCAAGAGAAGGAGAGCATACCATTAGACATGAAGATGTTATTCAAACAATTCAAGAACATTCTGATTCGTTAGCTGTTATAATGATTGGAGGCGTAAATTACTATACAGGTCAGGTTTTTGATATGAAGTCAATCACAGAAGAAGGACATAAAGCAGGCGCTATAGTTGGTTTTGATTTGGCACATGCTATTGGAAATGTGGAGTTAAAATTAAACGAATGGAAAGTAGATTTTGCCGCATGGTGTAGCTACAAATATTTAAACTCAGGGCCGGGAAGTGTTGGCGGTATTTACGTTAACGAAAAATGGGCAAACAATCCTGAATTACCAAGATTAGCAGGTTGGTGGGGATATCCGGCAAAAACAAGATTTCAAATGTTGCCTGATTTTATTCCTGCAGAGGGTGCTGATGGTTGGCAACTAAGCAATGCGCCTGTATTGGCAATGGCAGCTCATAAAGCTTCATTAGATATTTTTGAAAAAGCAGGTATTCAAACCTTAATTCAAAAATCTAAACTCCTAACTTCTTACTTAGAATTTATTATTGATGATGTTACCAAACATCATGAAAACTGTTCGTTTGAAATCATCACACCCAAGGACTGGAGAGGTGCTCAGCTTTCTATTTTAACACATGGAACAGGGAAAGAGTTGTATGACTTTATTACCAAAAAAGGCGTGGTAGCAGATTGGAGAGAGCCAAATGTAATTAGAATTGCTCCGGCTCCATTGTATAATAGTTTTGAAGATGTATATCAATTCGGACAGATATTAAAACAAGCATTAGAAAATTAGTATGGAAAAAGAAAAAATTGTAATTGTTGGAGCTGGGCTGGTTGGCTCATTATTAGCTTCTATTCTTGCAAAAAGAGGCTTTGAAGTAGAAGTGTATGAAAGAAGACCAGACATCAGAAAAGCTGAATTAATTGCAGGAAAATCAATCAACCTAGCTTTATCCGACAGAGGCTGGAAAGCATTAAAATTAATAGGTATTGAAGATGAAATTAAGAGTATCTCCATACCCATGTACGGAAGAAAAATGCATGATTTGGAAGGCAATTTATCTTACCAACCATACGGAGTAGATAATCAAGCTATTTATTCAGTTTCAAGAGGCGACCTAAACTTAAGGCTAATCAATTTTGCAGAGAAAAATTTTGGAGTAAAGTTTTTCTTTGACATGAAGTGTACAGATATCAATTTACAAGAAAACATTGCGCGTTTTACCTATCAGAAAACAAAAGAAAAATCAAAAGTTAATGCTAGTAGAATTTTTGGGACTGATGGAGCTTTTTCAGCAGTTAGAAGTCGATTACAAAAAACAGATAGATTTAATTACTCACAGTTTTATTTAGAGCATGGATATAAAGAACTAGTAATTCCGGCAAATGAAGACGGCTCTCATAAAATTGACAAAAACGCTTTGCATATATGGCCTAGAGGAAACTTTATGCTCATCGCATTAGCAAATTTAGACGGTAGTTTTACAGTAACGCTTTTCTTTCCTTTTGAAGGAAAAACTTCTTTTAATTCCATTAAAACAAAAGAAGATGTATTGGCATTTTTCAAGGAAACATTTCCCGATGCTGTTCCAATTATGACTAACCTGACAGATGATTATTTTGAAAATCCTACCTCTTCTCTTGTAACTGTTAAATGCTCTCCCTGGAATTATGAAGATAAAGTTTTAGTAATTGGTGATGCGGCACATGCCATTGTTCCGTTTTATGGTCAAGGAATGAATTCGGGTTTTGAAGATGTTTTTCTCTTAGATAAAATGATTGGAGAATTGAATCATGATTGGAGTAAAATCATTCCTGAATTTGCAAAATCCAGAAAACCGGATGGAGATGCCATTGCAGATTTAGCTATTCAAAATTTCATTGAAATGAGAGACTTGGTGGCAGACCCAATGTTTTTGTTACGAAAAAAAATAGAGAAAAAATTCTACACCAAATACCCTGAAAAATGGATTCCGCTGTATAGCCAAGTTACATTTACTGATATTCCTTATTCACTAGCACTTGCCAACGGAAAAAAACAAGAGAAAATAATGAATGAGATAATGACGTTACCTAATATAGAAACCATTTGGGATTCGGATGAAGTTGAACAAAAAATCTTAAGTTTGGTGTAGTGAAAAAAACTTTAGTTGCCATATTAATAATTGCCCTTTCTGCTCCGCTCTACTCTCAAGAGTTAAAAGGAGGAAACGGAATATACACAAGAGACAAAGCCAATAGAGTAAAAGGTTGGTATGTTGGGCCGGGCATTTCATATATGTTTCCGTATTTAAAAGAACAAGATAAATTAGAAATTGCAGACACCGTTTTATCTTACACAGCTAAACCCGGTGGAAAAATCGGGCTTTATTTAGAAGCAGGATACTTTAGATTTTTTACCAAAAGAAGATTAATTTTTGATTTTTGGGATGCAGGTTTAAGTTACAAATGGTTAAGAGGAAAAGAAACATTTAATCAAACATTATCCGTTGCAGAACAAAACATTTATGATGTTGAAACACAAGGAAAATATAGCGACCATTTTATTTCGGGAAACTTAAACTTTAGCCACAAATATGATTTTTACAATGAAAGTGGCTTTTGGGTAAATACGTTTGGCTTAAATGCCGATTACCCAATCATTTCTTCACAAAGCCCCACTCCTGCTTTACCAAATGCATCTCAACAAGTTCCCGGATTTACTTTTCAGTTACACTATAAAATGGGATATGGCATAAAATGGAATGACCGATTGTGGATAGTCCCTAGCCTTGAAACACCAATTTTAAATATTGTTCCTTTCCAAAACGGAAGTTCTACCTTAAGTTATTTTAACACCAGAGCAAGACCACTTTTATTGAGTGTGAGATTTATGTTTATCAGCCAAAAAGGTAAAAACGATTGCCCACCGGTAAGAAACCCTGCAGGATATAAGCCGGATGGTTATTAACCCCTCACAAAAGGATTATATTTCTTTTCATGACCAATAGTGGTTTCTTCTCCGTGCCCACAATAAACAATTGTTTCATTGGGTAACTGGTACATTTTTTCTTTGATATTTTTCAATAATGTAGCATGGTCACCGCCAGGTAAATCAGTTCTGCCTATACTTTCCCGAAACAACACATCTCCGTTAACTACATATCCTTCTTCTTTATTGTAAAAAACTATGTGGCCGGGAGCGTGACCGGGAACAAAAATTACTTCCAGTTTAATTTCTCCTAACTCTACTATATCTCTTTCTTCTAAAAATTGAGTGGGTTCAGGTGAAGGCGTTAAGTTTAAACCGTACATCATGGCAGAACGCTCTCCCATAGCTAAAGTGGGTAAATCAAGGCGATGCATGGCAAAAGGAATATGATATTTCTCCATTACAAATGCATTTCCAAAAACATGGTCTAAATGACAATGCGTGTTTAAAAGAAGTGTTGGGATAAGCTCATTTTTAGCAATATAATTTTCAAGTGTTTGTTGCTCATTAGCATCGTAACAACCCGGGTCAATAATCAAACACTCCTTTTTTTCATTACTAATGATATAAGTGTTTTCCATAAAAGGACTAAATACAAACTTCTTTATTTCCATACCAAATACATTCAAAAAATTCTTCTACAATAGTAATAAAATAGTTACTTTTACGGTTTATACATTTATATTTTCCCTCCTTGAGGAGGGCTTGGGAGGTGTTAAAATTGAAGCATTTAGTTACCATATTATTCTCATTAGGCGTAATTTCTACCTACGGGCAGTTTTACAATGGTACTCAAATAGATTTTGGAAAAAACAGAGTTCAGTACGATGACTTTGAATGGCAATATTTCCGATTTGAAAAATACGAAACTTACTTTTATACCGGTGGCAGAGAAATAGCTGTTTATACTTCAAAGTTTGCCGATGAAAATATAAAAGAACTTGAGTCCTTTTTCGACTTTAAATTAAGCGAAAGTATTCAGTTTGTCATTTACAACAATCAGTCTGACTTTAAACAAAGTAATGTTGGCTTATCAGACCAAAACTTACAAAACATTGGTGGCGTTTTAAAAATAGTCGGCTCTAAAGTTTTTATTTATTACGAAGGAGACTACGCCAAGTTAGAGCAACAAATTAGAGCCGGAATAGCAGAAATTTTATTAAACCAAATGATGTTTGGCGGAGACTGGAAAGAGGTATTAAAAAACTCTGCATTAATGAGTTTACCCGATTGGTATTTAAACGGTTTAATTTCTTATGTATCTAAAGGGTGGACACCTGAAATTGCCAACAGAATTAAAGACGGTGTTATAAGCGACAGGTATAAAAAATTCAATAGGCTTAATGGGGAGGAAGGAGTAATAGCGGGTCATGCAATGTGGCACTATATTGCACAAGTGCATGGAAAAAGTGTCATTCCAAACATTTTATACATGGCTAAAATTAGCCGTAACGTTGAAAACGGATTTTTGTTTGTATTGGGACTTTCCGTTAAAAGCTTAAATAATGATTGGGTTGCATACTACAAACAAATGTTTGAACTGGAAGACAAAGCGGCCTATAACCCATACATTGAACCGTTAAAAATAAAATCAAGAAAAGGAAGGGTTTATAGCATGCTTAAAGCAGGGCCAAATGGAAAATATGCTGCCTACACTTCAAACCACATGGGTAAATACAAAGTGTTTATTTATGATTTAGAAAAACAAAAAAAGAAAAGAATTTATAAAAAAGAACCTAAGTTAGACAGGCTTGTAGATTATACTTTCCCACAATTAGCTTGGCATCCAAGCGGTGAATTACTGACTTTTATTACCGAAAGAAAAGGAAGGCTTTGGATACATTATTACAATATTGCCGACAAAAAAATTGAAACGCAAGAGTTATTCAATCTTGAAAAAGTGCTAGACTTCTCCTACTCACAAGATGGGAAAAAAATTGTTTTTTCTGCTACCAACACTGGTCTTTCTGATATTTATGTTTACACTCCGGGAGCTAATACGCAAAAGAAAATTACGGACGACATCTATGATGATTTACATCCAAAGTTTATTGATAATTCTTCAAGAATTGTGTTTAGCTCTAATAGAGATTCAGACACTTTGGAGACGATTAAAAAATTCAATCTAAATCAATTGCCCAACAATCATAAAGACATCTTTATTTATGATTTAGAATCAAAAAGTGAGGTGTTAACTAGAGTTACCAATACCCCTAACGAAAGTGAAGTTAAACCGGACCAACTAGGGAAAGACATTACCTATATAACGGAAAGTAACAACGTACTAAATCGTTTTATTGCTGAATATGATAGTGCGATTGCAAGTATAGATACTGCTATTCATTACAGATATTTTTTCATACATGAGCCCGCCACCAATTACAAAAGAAACATTTTAGAATACGACATCAACAATAAAAGTGAGAAGTTTTCAGAAATACTTTTTAATGATGGAAAATACAATATGTATGTGGCAGATTTAAGTAAGTTTAAGTCGATTAATCAAAAAGCTTCATCATTCCAAGAGAACAACATCACTAATGAAAAAGGCCAACAAACCAATCTAAATACACTAAAAGTAATTGAGCTAAAAGACTATGAGGCGTTAGAAACAAGCAAAACGGATGATTATGTAGATATTGATAATTACTCATTTAACGGAGAGTATAACCAGCAAAAAAACAATAAAAAAGTAATTGTAATAGGAGACAGCAAAAAGAAAAACCCTGCCGATACAACTCAACCTGAATTTAAACTTCCGGCACAACGTTATTACTTTAAAGCTTTTGCTACAGACCAAAGCATAACTCAACTCAACTCCCAATTTATGAACGGGCAATACCAAGTATTTAATGGTGGTCCATATATTTCTCCGGGATTAGGAGCTGTTTTGAAGTTTGGTATTAAAGATTTATTTGAAGACATTTCTATCTATGGTGGATTTAGATATTCCGGAATTCATAACAAAGAATTTATGATTGGTTATCAAAACCTTACTAATAGATTAGATAAAGAGTGGAATGGACTAAGAACAGAAAACAGAGTGGTGACTGATTTCTTTGCTTATAAAATAAATAGTAACACCATTAATTATTCGCTTAAGTGGCCATTTTCTGAAGTTACTTCATTAAGAGGAACCATAAGCGGAAGATACGACCAGATAATTATAAAATCTACCGATAATGTAACACTTGAAACGCCTAATTTTAATGAATACTGGACAACTATTAAAGGTGCTTTTGTATATGACAATACAAGACAAATTGCCCTTAATATTCCTTATGGAACCAAGTTTTCAATTTTTGGAGAAGCGTACCAAGAATTAAACGGTAACAAATCTTTGATAGGAGTTTTAGGAGCTGATTTCAGGCATTATCAAAAAATTCATAGAGAGTTAATATGGGTAAACAGAGTTGCCGGCTCAGCCTCTTTTGGTAAGGAAAAAATAGCTTATTATCTAGGTAGCGTTGATGAGTGGTTAATCTTAGGAAGACAACCAAGGTTTAATGACAAAACAAACATTGATTTTTCTCAGAATTATCGCTTTCAGTCATTAGCTGCCAATATGAGAGGGTTTAATCAAAACATCAGAAACGGGAGCAACTTTGCAGTTATTAATAGCGAATTAAGGTGGCCAATATTTAATTACTTTTCCGCTAAACCTATTCGTTCAGAGTTTATAAATAATTTTCAAGTGGTTGGATTCTTTGATGTCGGCTCTGCATGGAATGGCTGGGATCCATACTCAGAAGATAATTTAATTAATACAGAAGTAATTGAAAGAGGCCCGATTACCGTTACCTTATATAATCGAAACGAACCTATTGTTGCAGGATATGGATTTGGCTTACGCTCAAAACTGTTAGGATATTTTGTAAGAACAGACTGGGGATGGGGAATAGAAAACGGTGTTGTAAAAGATCCTATTTTTTACCTTTCTTTGAGTCTTGATATATAAAAAATGAGTTTTACTACTTTAATTATTTTAATCTTAATTGGACTAACTGCTGGGGCATTAAGCGGAATGATTGGTGTTGGCGGAGGAATTATAATTGTTCCGGGACTAGTGTATATTCTTGGGTTAAGCCAATTTCAAGCGCAAGGAACAAGCTTGGCACTAATGCTTCCACCAATTGGCATTTTAGCTGCATACAATTATTATAAAGCAGATGCATTAGACTGGAAGTATGCTACTGTCATTGCAATTGCATTTATTGTAGGTGGTTACTTCGGTTCAAAACTTACATTAGAGTTTATTGACGAAAAAACTTTAAAAAGAATTTTTGGCGGAATTATGGCTATTGTTGCCATCAAAATGATTTTCTTTCCTAAATAATGTCTTCACTAATAAATAAAATACAAGAACTAAGCAGACAAAACTTTGCTGAAGTAATTTCTATTAGAAGACATATTCACCAACACCCTGAATTATCTTTTCACGAGTTTGAAACTTCAAAATACATCTGTAATTTATTAGATAATTGGAAAATTGAATATAAAAGTGGTTTTGTTAAAACCGGCATTGTTGGACACATTAAAGGAAAAAATCCCGATAAAAAAGTTATTGCTCTTAGAGCTGACATTGATGCTTTACCTATTCAAGAAAAAACCGGTTTAGAGTTTCAATCTAAAAACAATGGAGTAATGCACGCCTGTGGACATGATGTCCATAGCTCATCTTTATTGGGAGCAATAAAAATTTTGAATGAGTTAAAAGATGAATTTGAAGGAACTGTTAAATTTATTTTTCAACCTGGAGAAGAAAAGTTACCCGGTGGCGCATCACTAATGATTAAAGAAAAAGCACTTGAAAACCCTAAAGCTGAAAAAATTATAGGCCAACACGTTTACCCGGAACTTACCGTAGGTAAAGTGGGTTTTAAAAACGGTAACTATATGGCTTCAACTGATGAGCTTTATTTTACCGTAAAAGGCAAAGGTGGACATGCAGCTTTGCCACACACTTATAATAATCCAATATTTATTGCAGGAGAAATAGTTAAAAAATTGAACGAGTATTTTATGCTTAATCAAGCTAAAAATATTCCTAATGAAATTCCTACGGTTATTGCCTTTGGAAAATTTATTGCCAATGGAGCCACTAATGTTATTCCAAATGAGGTTAGCATTGAAGGAACTTTCAGAACTTTTAATGAAGATTGGCGAGCAAAGGCTCACCAAAAAATTAAAGAAATTGCAACTGAAACTGCTAAAAATTTCAATGGAGAATGTGAAGTTAACATTATGAAAGGTTATCCTTTTCTAATTAATGACGAAGCCACTACAGAATTATCTAAGCAATCTGCCGTTGAGTATCTTGGAGAAGAAAATGTAGTAGATTTAGAGCTGAGAATGACTGCTGAAGATTTTGCCTATTACTCTCAAATAATGCCCGGGTGTTTTTATAGATTAGGGATCACTTCACCGGAAAATCAAAATGCATCGGGACTGCATACTTCAACCTTTATAGTTGATGAAAATGCTTTAGAAATAGGAGCAGGATTAATGGCTTACATTGCTATAAAGCAACTTTCTAACTAGCTATAATTTTGAACTCAAAGCTCTCCGTAATTTGATTTGCTAAAAGTTTCTTACAGGCTTCTTCTACTTTTTTACTTGCCTCTTCTTCACTTGCAGCCGATAGTTCAAGGGTAATGTGTTTACCAATTCTTGCATTGGTAATTTCTTTAAACCCCATGTTATTTAATCCGGATGTAACTGCCTTTCCTTGTGGATCTAACAATGCTTTTTGAGGCATAATATCTATTTCAGCTATAAAATTCATTTTACTGTGTTTTTCTTAAAAAAGTAGAACTAATAATTGATAAAATTATGTACAAAACTATAATTATTGGTAATGCCAAAAAAGATAAACTTATTAACAGCACCAAAGAAGCTGCTAAAAATACATATACAAGTATATTTTCTTTAAAAGAAAAGGAAGTTACCTTAAGTGAGAACATTTTAATTTCGGATATTAATAGAAAGCTAAGCAACAAAACAAAAACAACCATAGTTTCAGGTTGAAGTAAAAGAGTTACAATAGGTTTAGCAAAACTTGCTACTTCATAATGCTCAATCAAAGGAAGTCCAATCCAAAAAATAGCATTTGCAGGAGTAGGTAGCCCAAGAAACCCTTTTGTTTGTCTTGTGTCGATGTTAAATTTTGCTAATCGCAAAGCTGAAAACAAAGCAATTAAAAAACCAAGTTTAGGAAACATTCCTGCGTTCAATCCAAATATGAGTCCGTCTCCGGTATAAAATGCCTGACTTAGTAATTGATATAAAATTACAGAAGGTACAACTCCAAAGGTTACCATATCGGCCAGTGAATCTAATTGTTGGCCTATCGCTGACGATTGTTTTAAAATTCTTGCCATAAAACCGTCTAAAAAATCAAGTACGCTGGCTATTATAACAAGTATAGATGAAACATATAAAAAACCTTCAAAAGCATATACAATTGCCAAACATCCACACAACAGGTTTCCAAGTGTAAATAAATTAGGAATAGAAAAGTAATTGTCGTTTTGCTTGATTTCCAAAAAAGTTAGTTTAAACTATTACAAAGGTAAAATATTACTTTTTACCAAGCGGATAAATTTCCTGTGTAAAAAAGCTATGCGGAAATTTATCATCACCATCAAAACCCAACTCTATATCTCTTCCGTCAGAAGGTATATAATTTGAGCCAAAAATATAATCCCAAATACTTAAACTCAATCCAAAATTTACTCCATATCTTCTTTCTTTCGGAAGCTTTTTAGCATGGTGCCATATATGCATTTGAGGGTTATTAAAAATATACTTTAGCGGCCCCAAACTTAGCCTGAAGTTAGAATGGTTAAAATGACCAATTGCTAATGCAATAATATGAATGATAAAAAAGTCATCTAAACCAAACCCAATCATCGCCAACGGAATATACTCTATAGAACGATACACCACCGTTTCCATCCAATGAAACCTCAAATGAGCGGCAAATCCCATTTGCTTAACAGAATGGTGAACTTTGTGAAACTGCCACAAAAAATCTGAACGATGTAACAGCCTGTGAACATTCCACTGAATAAAATCCCTTAACACAAACATCAATAAAAGCTGTTGCCATACCGCCCATGAATTTACTTCAATTGCAACTAAGTTGGTTATACCAAAAAGACCAAGAAAATCATTAAATAGCTCCACAAAAACATTACTAATTGCGTTATAGCCAATTAAAGAGAAAAGAAAAAAATTAAAAAACATGTAAAATCCATCTAACCAAAAATCCTTTCTAACAATAGCTTGATTTTTTCTCCAGGGAAAAACTATTTCCAATAGCCAAAAAAATACAGAAATTGCCAACAGCCAAAAAACATAATTTTCATACCATAACTTACCATTAGAAAATAAAAACTCTCCTTTTACATAATTAAAATAGTCTGAAAAAGAATTGAGAAAAATTGTGATATATTTATCCATTGAAACTTTACTTTGAAACACTGCAAATTTACAATATTTATTATCCTCTTTGTTCCAATTATTTCTTTTGGCAGCAAAATTGACGAGCTCAAAAAAAAGCTGGAAACGGAACTCTCAGACACAAGTAAATGCAATACTTTAATAAATCTTTCAAATGCACATATTAGTAAATCTACTAATGATGCCTTGTTATACGTAGAAGAAGCTCTGCAATTATCAGAAAAAATTCACAACAAAAAGTATCAGGCCGAAGCCTTAAACACAAAAGGAATCATAAAGAAAAAAATGGGGAAATATGATGAAGCTATTAAGCTTTATAAACAGTCCTATTCCATTTTCAAAGATTTGAACGATCAAAAAAGTATGGCAACTGTTTTAAACCGATTGGGAGTTGCCAATAAAAATTTAGGAAACCTTGAAGTTGCCCTTGATTACTATGCCCAAGCTAAAGAAAAATGTTTACTTACAAATGATACCAACACTTTACTTTCAATCTACAATAACATAGGTATTGTTTACAAACATCTGGGAGAATATGAAAAAGCATTATCCAACTATTTTGAATGCCTCAAACTAAATGAAAAGTATGGCGATGCGGATGATATTGCAAACGTAAAAAACAATATTGCTGTAATTTATAGAGCTTCAGGCCAGTCTGACAAGGCTTTTGAATTATATAATGAAGTACTAGAAATACATAAAGCAAATAATAATATTGAAGGCCAAGCTCGCTCATTGGGATATATTGCTAACGCATACTCCGATTTAAAAAAGGACTACGTTAAATCCAATGAATATAATTTTAAAGCACTAGAGCTAGCAAAACAATATGGTAACGAATCGTTAATTGCCAATATTTTAGCAAACACAGGTTCTAATTTCAATGGTCTCAAAGATTATAAAACAGCTATTGAATATTTTGAAAAAGCCCTAAATATTTATGAAAATAGCTCTAACGACTATGCCTCAGCGTATGTTTTATTTCAACTATCTATAGCTAACAGAGAGCTAAACAACCTTAACAAAGCCAAAGAATATGCCGAAAAAGGATACGAAATAGTTAAAGAATATTCTGATTATTCCATGCTCCGAGACGCACATAAATGTCTTCACACAGTTTATGAAGCTATGAAAAAATACGATTTAGCTTACTACCATTTAAATGAGCTTCATAAAATGGAAATGAAACAGAACACTGAAGAAAAGAATAAACTTGTTGCTGAACAACAAGCTATTTATGAAAGCTACAAAAAAGAGCAAGAAATAGAAGTTTTGCAGAAGGAAAAAGCTTTGAGTGAAGCAGAATTAAACAAAAAGAAAATTACCATTTACGCATTCATAGCTGGTTTTGCTTTATTTTTAATATTGATTGTTGTTGTCATTAAAAATAACCGAGAAAAATCTAAAACACTTACTATTTTAGAAGAAAGCAACACAAAAATTGTTCTTCAAAAAAATATAATTGAACAAAAAAACAAGGATATTACCGATAGTATTCTCTATGCAAAAAGAATACAATCAGCCATGCTTAATCGCAACGAAAATTTTGCTAAAAAGTTTAAAGAATTCTTTGTTCTCTATCTCCCAAAAGATATCGTTTCTGGAGACTTTTATTGGCTCAACGAAAATAATGACTCCCTTTTCTTTTCAGTTGCAGACTGTACAGGTCATGGAGTTCCTGGTGCATTTATGAGTATTATTGGATACAACAGCCTAAATGCTGCACTAGAAAAAAATATTTCCTCCCCTTCAAAAATTCTTCACTTTTTGGATGAAAGAGTTAAAAATGCGCTTACATCATCTAACAATGAAGCAGTTAAAGACGGAATGGATATAGCCATCTGTAAATTAAACAAACACAATAACGAACTAACTTTCGGAGGTGCAATTAATTCTGCTATTACCGTTTATGAAAATGAAATTAACGTACTAAAGGGAAGTAAAAAATATATTGGAAATGGATTATCTGAAGTTGGCGAGATGAATTTTGAGGAGAAAAATGTTAAGTTAAGAGACCGAGAAATGGTTTACCTTGCATCTGATGGGTTTGCTGACCAATTTGGTGGAGAAAAAGGGAAAAAACTTAAAACAGCAAACTATAAAAAAATACTTTTAGATATCTACAAAAAGCCACTAGCTGAACAAAGAGAAATACTACTTAAAGAGTTCCAAGCTTGGAAAAAAGACTATGAACAAATAGATGATATTTGTGTACTTGGAATAAGAGTATAAACTACTCTAACGTACCGTTTCTTCTAGCTTCTTTGGTATAATTGTTTTGCATATTTAACCAAAAGAAAAGACCAACAAAACCTATAGCTATAAAAAACCAATTTGCACCATTGCCCAAAGCGGGAAGTATTTGAAAAGTTGCTTCAAAAATATCAGCAAGCGTATCACACAATTCATTAATTCTCATAACTATTTGTTTTATTAACCCACCAAAAATAAATATAAAATTTAATTTCGCGAAAAATATAATTTAAATCTCATCTAAATAGTGTTCTATAAAGTATTCAAATCAAACCAAATTGTTGTTTTCGCTTTTATAGTTCTACTGTGTCTAGTTTTTTCAATTCCTTTATACTTTATTGGAGGAAACAATTACTATTCTTCTTCGGGCCTTCTTGAGACATTTCTTACAGATATTATTAGTCAGAATTATGGATTAACCATAAATATTATCATAATTATTCTATCTACTTATTTAGTAAAAAGAATATCGTCTGAGCACTCTTTTGTGAAAGAAAGTACCCACCTTTCTTCTTTGTTTTATTTGGGTATTTCTTTACTAATGCTAAAACAAAATTTTTCATTAGAAATATTAAGCAGCCTTTTTCTCATACTTGCATGGCAGTACATATTGCGAATTTACAATCAGCAATATGTGTATAACCTGTCTTTCAATGCCGGCTTTTTATTGGCTATATCGTGCATCTTTTTTAATTATAATTTACCGCTATTGTTATTGCCCATGATTGCGCTCTTGATACTCAGAACCCCAAAGTTTAAAGAGTTTTTAATGGTTGTTGTAGGAGCTGTTATCCCATTTATTTATTATGTGGTGATTCTTTATTTTTTTGATAGCCTTTACCTTTTAAATGACTATTTTAGTTTTAGCAACTTTTCATCTTTTACCTATAAATACGCTATATATCTTACTGTTTTAATGGTTATTATAAGTAATTCTGTTATCTTTTTTAGATACCTCTCAACTGATACTATAAGAAAAAGAAACCTATATCTAGTTTTAATAATTATGCTTTTTTTGTCTATCTCTAGTCTGGTGGTAACAAAGTCAATATCGCAAATAATTTGTCAAACATTGTTCCCGCTTACTTTAATTTATACAAGGATGATAGTAGATATTAAAAAAATGTGGGTTAAAGAGGTATTAACAACAAGCTTTGTTGTAGCTTGTGTAGTAGCATGCTTGGTTGAAAATGGGTTAATAAACTTTTAGATAAAAGGTGGTTTATGCCACACAAATAAATACTTTTGTAAAAAATAGTAGAAATGAAATTTGGTGTTATCACTTTCCCGGGTTCTAATTGTAATCAAGACATGATTTATGTTTTGAGAGATCTAATGAACCAAGAAGTTATAGAGCTATGGCATAAAAACTCTAATTTACATGGGGTTGATTTTGTGATTTTACCGGGTGGATTTTCCTACGGAGATTATTTGCGTTCTGGTGCCATTGCTAGATTTTCCCCTATAATGGAAAGTGTGGTTGACTTTGCAAAAAAGGGAGGATACGTAATGGGAATATGTAACGGCTTTCAAATTTTATGTGAGGCAGGGCTAGTACCGGGAACACTTTTGCACAATAACAATCAAAAATTTATTTGCAAAAATGTGTTTTTAAAAACCATTAATAATGATACATTGATTACTAATAAAATTTCTGCTGATAAAGTTTTAAAAATCCCTATCGCGCATGGCGAAGGACGATATTTTATAGGTGAGGATGGATTAAAGTCGTTAAACGACAATAATCAAGTTCTGTTTAAATATTGTTCTGAAGATGGCACAATTTCTGATCAGTTTAATCCAAATGGCTCACTTGAAAACATTGCCGGTGTGTGTAACCTTCAAAAAAATGTGTTTGGCATGATGCCACACCCGGAAAGAGCTGCAGACAATGAATTAGGAAACATAGATGGGAAATTATTATTTGAATCAATACTTAACAATGTTCTGGCTTAAAAAGCTCAAAAAAAACCTTTTTTTTCTAATACTCGGATCCTTTCTGATTTCGTTTACTTCTAGCAGTGTTTCAAAGATTAGCTTGTCTATGGAAATGAAAACACTCAGAAATAAAAAATATGTTAAAGCCTTAACAGATGTCTTTTATGATTATTCAAATGATAAAATAGTAATGCACTATACCTATCCATTTGAGCAAATGATATTTACTAACAAATTTGGAGAAACAAAGATTTATAATCCCAAAAACAATACTGTTTTTATTACACAAGATCAATCAAACAGTACTCAAGGAACTTTTATTTACCACTTTTTAGCTAAAAAAATTCAGGATATGGGCCTAAAAGACCTAGGATTTAAATTGAAGGATACAAAATTTGAAAATCAATATATGGTAACTAGGTGGGTTCCACCGCTAGAAATGGCAGATAAAATTGGCTCCATTAAACTAGTACACAAAGATTACTTGCCTGTTTTTATGGAATATAAAGACAATAAACTAAGCACTTTAAAAAAAACATATTATACGGATTACAAATCCTATACAGACATTAACATACCGATGAAAATAACCGACATTAATTTTTTTGGAGACAAAGACTCAAGTATTACAAGAGTAACAATTAACAATGTTAATCTAAGTCCTAATTCTAGTTTTTTTAATTACACTATTCCTACAAATGCAAAAAATATTTCCGGTAAAAAATAGCATCTTACTGCTATTGCTATTTCTTTCTTCAGTTAGTTTTGCGCAACTAAGTAATTCAGATAAAAATCTTGTTACAAAAAAAGAATTTAAGGACTCCACTTATAATGAGTATAAGCCAAAATACATATTTCATGACTCAAACTTCTTAGTAAAATTCAACCCCATTTCATTAACTATGGGAGGATTATTGTTTACCTATCAAAAAATTGTTTCTCCCCAAATATCTTCTAACTGTCCCTATGAACCCTCTTGTTCAAAGTATAGTTTTCAGTTAATAAAACGTTATGGGATTTTTAAAGGAGTTTTTGTTAGCTCAGACAGGTTAACAAGGTGTAACAGAGTATCATCCGGAGATTTTAATTGGAATGATTTTAACAAGCAAACAGGTAAATTAAAAGAAAGCACAGAAAGATATTCTTCTAAACATTATCATTATTAAAAATTTTCTAATCATATTTCTGTTCCCTACTTTTCTTTTTTCCCAAGAATTTAAAAGTAGCTTTAATGAAGAAATCCGATTCATTGAATATCTACAATCACAAGACTTAAATACTGCTTCCTATGCAGCACTAAATAAAATTAATCTTAACTCTTTAAATGAGTTTCAAAAAGACAGCTTTAATTATTTTCTTGGATGGCATTATTATAAATTAAAGAGTCTAAAAGAATCTAGTTTTTACCTATCTAAAGTTAGCACTCAGTCTACTTATTACCATAAGTCAAGTTTTTTTAATTCCTTTTGCAATGCATTTATAGAAAATTATGATGACGCTGAAACAATACTAAAGAATCAAAAAAATGATGACGAAGCTCTTATTAACCTCAATCGATTTGAGTTAGCAACTATATCTCTATTAAAAAAAGACACCTCTAAATATGACTCACTAGTTCATTCGATTACTGAAGTCCATTTTAGTTATGCCAATGAAATTGAAAAGTTGAATGTTATTAAAAATGATTTGGGTAATCAAAAAAATAAAAAGCCGGGTATTGCAGCAATCATGTCTGCCATAATTCCCGGAACAGGCAAAATGTATGCAGGCAAAATTTATGAAGGAGTTGCTTCTTTTGGAATAACAGCAGTAATGGCCGGTGCAACACTAGACCAATATTTAAAAGGTGGCGTCAATAACCCGCAGTTTTATATTTTTGGAAGCATCTTTAGTGTATTTTATATTGGTAATATTTACGGTAGTTATTTTAGTGTAAAAATTGTTAAACAAGAATTTGAAGAAAAATTTAAGAATACCGTTTTACTTCATATGCATATTCCTCTTAGGAACTACTTCAATTAAAAGTCAAAATTTATCTGACGAAGTAACATCTTTTGAGAATCAAGCAAATCATTCATTAATGAATAATGACATGTATGATGCTATTTATTATTTTAATAAAGCATACTATTTGTCTGATGAAAAAAACAAGAAAGCAGAACTATTGCTTAAATCAAACGAATGCTATAAAACATTAGGTTTATATGAAGAAGCCATTTTATCATTAAAACAGATTTTTCCACTCGGCCTATCAGACACCTTACAGTTTAATATTAAACTACAACTGGCCATTTTAAATTATTTAAAATCAGATTTTACAGAGAGCTTATCTCAACTTGAACAAATAGAACAATACACCAAATCAGAAAATTTAAAAAATGAAGTCCTACCAATAAAAGTGATGGTTTTAAATGAACTGGAAAATTATGACGAAGCAAAAAAAACAATGTTAAAATGGATTGTTAATACTGCTCCAAAAGAACTTAATGACTCTTTAACTGAAGTGGTAAACAAATTATATTCAGATAAAAACATTCCTCACTTTAAAAACACAAAAACAGCCAAAACCTTATCCTACATTTTCCCAGGATTAGGGCAGCTATATGCCGGATATCCTTTAGGTTTTTTTGCTTCTTTAACACTTACCTCTGCGGCTTTAGGTTATGGAGTTTACAACTTTATTACCCAACATTATTTTACTACTTTCACTTTTAACAATGGCTTATTTCAAGCATTTTATATTGGAGGTGCAAGAAGAGCTGAGTTCCTAGCGAACAAGAAAAATAATAAGCTAAAAAGTAATTTTAATAATTCAATCAAAGATTATCTAAAATGAAAAAGCCACCTACTAAGTAGATGGCTTTAAATAAACTATTCTTTTGTTATTATTTCCACATAAATAAGTGTGGATTATCAGCATACATGCCAATTTTCTCACCATCATTTATAATATCTATTAAAAGTAAAATCCAGTCAATAGTAACTAAGCAGCCTAAACCACCACCGGTTAAACAATAAACTATATAAGTACCTACTGAAGAACCAAGGTAAATTCTGTGAACACCTATCACCCCAAAAACCCAGCATAATATAAAAGCAACCACTTCACTATCACCGCTTATCATTTGGCCAGTACCACCAAGATTAGAAGGCATTATAACCTCCATATATTCCATTGAGTTAGACTGAGTTGCAATAATTTCTGTTGCTTCTTCAAATAATGCATCAACTGCATCAGATTCAAATGAGTAATTATCAGCAAAACTCATTGTAGATATGCCTATTAGGGCAATAAATGATAAGATTACTTTTTTCATAGTTTAAATTTTAATTTTCACAATTATAATAAATAGATTATTAAGAACAATTTTATTTAACAATTATAATGTTCCTCTATTTGCTTGTTCCCTTTCAATTGATTCAAATAAAGCCTTGAAATTTCCGGCTCCAAAACCTCTTGCTCCCATTCTTTGAATAATTTCAAAAAATAGTGTCGGTCTATCCTCAACTGGCTTAGTAAATATTTGTAATAAATACCCCTCTTCATCAGCATCCACCAATATAGAAAGCTTTTGTAGTTCATTTATATCTTCTTTCATTATTTTCATGTGGTCTCCCAGTCTTCTTGGAATATCATCATAATACGCTTGTGGTGGTGGTGGTAAAAACTCAACACCTCTAGCCCTCAATTCTCCTACCGTATGAATAATATCATCTGTTGCAACAGCTATATGTTGAACTCCGGAGCCTTCATAAAACTCTAAATACTCTTCTATTTGTGATTTCTTCTTCCCTTTTGCAGGCTCATTAATTGGAAATTTTACTCTACCGTTACCATTACTCATCACCTTACTCATAAGTGCAGAATATTCGGTGTGAATTTGTTTATCATCAAAGGATAAAAAGTTTTCAAATCCCATTACATCTTCATACCATTTCACCCAAGTATTCATCTCTCCCCATCCTACATTTCCTACCATGTGGTCAATGAATTTCAATCCAACTGAAGTAGGATTATAATCTGATTTCCATTCTTTAAATCCAGGCAAAAATGTGCCTTTATAGTTTTTTCGTTCCACAAACATATGAACTGTTTCTCCATAAGTATAAATGGCTGAACGAACTACTTCTCCGTGTTCATCTTTCTCAACAACCGGTTCCATAAAAGGCTTTGCTCCTCTTTTCGTAGTTTCTTCAAATGCATTTTTTGCATCTTCAACCCAAAGAGCTATTACCTTAACTCCATCTCCATGTTTAACTATATGTTCGTTTATAGGTGATTTACTATTCAAAGGAGTAGTTAAAACTAAACGGATTTTGTCTTGTTTTAAAACATAACTCACAGAATCTCTTGAGCCTGTTTCTAAGCCTTTATATGCTAAGGATTGAAAACCAAAAGCGGTTTTATAAAAATGGGCAGCTTGTTTTGCGTTACCTACATAAAATTCAACATAATCGGTTCCTAAAAGAGGTAGAAAGTCTTGCGCTCCTTCAAAAATTTTTTCTAAACCGTAATCTACAGATTTTACTTCTTTACTCATTTCTTTAATTTTTTAATGTTATTCTAACCAAGATTTATAATATTTTTCGTCAGCAATTTTCATCGCTTCCTCAGTAACCATTAAAGGTTTAAAGGTATCTACCATAACAGCTAATTCTTGAGTGTCTTTTTTTCCTATACTTCTTTCTACTGCTCCGGGATGAGGGCCATGTGGTATTCCGGCCGGGTGCAGTGAAATATGACCAGCTTCAATATCATTTCTGCTCATAAAATCACCATCCACATAATACAATACTTCGTCTGAATCAATATTGCTGTGATTGTATGGTGCCGGAATTGAATCAGGATGATAGTCGTAAAGTCTTGGAACAAATGAACAAACCACAAAAGCATCTGTCTCGAAAGTTTGGTGAACCGGAGGTGGTTGATGTATTCTACCTGTTATTGGTTCAAAATCGTGAATTGAAAAAGCATAAGGATAATTAAATCCATCATAGCCAACCACATCAAAAGGGTGAGTTGCATAAATCATGTCAAAAATTTCATCCTTCTTTTTTACTTTAATAAGAAATTCTCCTTTTTCGTTATTCGTCTCAAGTTCATATGGTCTTCTGATATCTCTTTCACAAAATGGAGAATGTTCTAAAAGCTGACCAAACCAATTTCTATATTTCTTTGGAGTATATATAGGTCGTCTAGATTCTACAATAAACAATTTATTATCTTCATTATCAAAGTCAAGTTTATAAATAACACCTCTAGGTATTAAAAGATAATCTCCGTACTTGAAGTCAAGATTTCCCAATACAGTTCTTAGCTTACCGGAACCTTTATGAATAAAAATCAGCTCGTCAGAATCAGTGTTTTTATAAAAATAATCTTTGGTGGATTGTTTAGGAGCAGCCAAAGTAATATGACAATCAGAATTAGTCAATACAATTTTTCTACTTTCCAAGTAATCATTTTCAGGTTTAACTTGAAAGCCTCTTAACCTATAAGATTGAATATTATTAGCATTTGCAATTTTTGGAGCAATATTGTATTGGTTTTTAATCTCTTTAACTTGCGTAGGCCTATGTTCATGATACATATTAGTGGACATTCCGTCAAAACCAATAGTTCCAAATAACTGCTCGTAGTACAAATCACCATTCTCTTTCTTAAAAACAGTATGTCTTTTAGCGGGTATTTTTCCCAGTGTATGATATAATGGCATTTTTAATTGTGTTTTTAATTTTTGTAAAATTAGTTATCTAAGTGATTATAAATAATGATATAAATCACTCCGGTTTTCTTTTTAGAACTAACTTAATACAATTAATAGGAAACATCCAACAAATTTAATAAAGAAAGTTAAATGTTACATAAATGTATTTTGTACTTTAGCAACCTGTATAATTGACATGGAAGGAAAAATACTCATAATAGGTGCTGTTGGTCAAGTAGGGACTGAGCTAACAGAGGAGCTTAGGAAAAAATATGGGCATGAAAATGTAATTGCTTCGGATATTCGTATTCCGGAAAATCAAAAAGATTTTTTTCAACCCTTTGAAACTATTGATGTTCTTGACAAAGAAAAACTTTTAAGCATTGTTAAAAAGCACAATGTAAAGATAATTTATCATCTGGCTGCTTTATTGTCGGCAAACGCTGAGAAAAATCCTGAATTTGCATGGAAACTCAATATAGACGGTCTTTTTAATGTATTAAATCTTGCTAAAGAAAAAGTTATTAATCAAGTTTTTTGGCCCTCTACTATTGCTATTTTTGGGCCCGGAACTCCAAAGATAAACACTCCGCAAAATACATTTACTGACCCAAATACTGTTTATGGCATAAGCAAACTAGCCGGAGAAAGGTGGTGTGAATATTACTATGAAAAATACAATGTAGACGTGAGAAGCATAAGATATCCCGGACTAATTGGCTATAAATCACTACCCGGAGGAGGAACGACAGATTATGCGGTAGATATTTTTCATAAGGCAAAAAAAGAAGGAAAGTACGAATGTTTTTTATCGGAAAATGCCAGTTTACCTATGATGTATATGGAAGATGCCATAAAAGCAACCATAAATATCATGGAAGCTCCGTTAGAAAAAATAAAGGTTAGGTCAAGCTACAATATTGCAGGAATGAGCTTTTCTCCAAAAGAACTAGCAAATGAAATTAAAAAGCACCTGCCCGATTTTGAAATAACCTATGCTCCAGACTATAGAGAAAACATAGCCAAAACCTGGCCTACTTCTATTGACGACAGTAAAGCTAGAGAGGATTGGGATTGGAAAAATGACTATGGAATTAAAGAGTTAGTGGACATAATGCTAAAAAATGTTTAAGTTTTTGAAACCTTATATAAACACCCTCCGTTTAAGTTTAATAGTTAAAAACTACTTATTCATCCAAAAAAGAGCAAAATTTGTCTAATTTTTGAGAATTGTAGGAAATGTTTTTGTAGCTTTATACAATATTTGATTGAGATGCATTTATTAAACAAAATATCAATTATAATGTCATTACTACTCCTAGCAACTTGGAGTTATGCAGGAAATGACAAGACTTACCAAAGTGATACACTTAATAGGACTGACGAAAACAACCTAAAACAAGGTTGGTGGATATACTATTATAAAACCAATTCTGCTCAAAAAGAATCAGAAGGAAAGTATGAAAACAGTAGAAAACAAGGTATTTGGAAAAGATATTATGAAACCGGAACTACTAAAGATGAAATAAACTACAAGAATAATCGTCCTTTTGGTTACTATAAAACTTACTTTGAAAACGGAAATGTTCAGGAAGAAGGTAATTGGGTAAACAACAGAAATACCGGAACCTTCAAGAGATATTATGAAAATGGACAAGTTTCTCAAGCCTTTAAGTTTGATGAAACCGGAAAAAGAAGTGGTGAACAAAAATACTTCTACGAAAATGGACAGGAAATGATTGTTGGTGAATGGGATGGCGGTAAAGAAGCTGGACTGGTTACTGAATATTACGAAAACGGAGAATTAAAAGCCGAAAAATACTTTAATGGTGGCGCGTTAGACCCTGCCAAAACCAAAGTTTATGAGTCTAAAACTGCAAAAGATCCTTTAAAAGAGGAAATTGCAGAGTCTCCTGAAAAAGTAGTTAAAGTTGATCCAAAAACAGTTACTACCGGCTCTAAAACTGATGTATTTACCGGATCAGGATGTACTAAACTATATAACAGAAACAAACAACTTGAAAAAGATGGATGTTTCAAAAACTATAGACTAATGGACGGTAAGTGGTATAGATACAATGAAGACGGTATCCTTACTAAAATTGAGATATACAAAGGCGGAAGATACATAGGAGACGGTGTTATTGAAGACTAAATTTTTTAAACCATTATATAAAATCCCGTTACTAATATTAGTAGCGGGATTTTTTATTTTGACTTCATTCTCAAACTATACACATAAAAACCTAAATAAATTAAATTGGATATTGGGCAAATGGAAAGTTTCTTCATCAAAACACTTACAATTTGAAGAATGGAACAAAGTATCTAACACTAAATTTAAGGGGGCTTCTTACAAAACAATAGGCTCAGACACCACCATTCTTGAAACATTAGAGTTAGTGGTTATTGAAAATAATATCTTCTACATTCCCACCGTATTTGACCAAAATAATGCCCTGCCTGTTAAATTTAAATTATTGAAACTAGAGAGTAAATATGTTTCATTTGAAAACAAAGATCATGATTTTCCTAAGAAGATAGAATATATTCTTGAGTCTAGAAAAAAAATAAAAGCTAGTGTTAGCAATGAAAGTTTTTCCATAGACTTTCATTTATCAAAGCAAAAAAATTAATAGTTTTCTTACCTTAGCCACTCTTTCAAACATCTAAAAAATTAATGAAACGAATCCTTTTTTATTGTGCAGTTGGCTGTATAACTCTTATCAGCTGTGAAGGCGAAAAAAAGTCTATTCCCAACAATAATGACACAACACTAGTAAAACCGGTTATTAATGTACAACCAATCACTAAACCGGCATTTAATAGTGATTCTGCCTACTTTTTTACCGAAAAGCAAGTAAACTTTGGTCCAAGAGTTCCAAACTCCGAACCCCATAAAAAATGTGCAGATTGGTTAAAAAATAAACTCTTAGAATACGGCTTAACTACAAGTATTCAAGAAGGTCAAGCTACTGCATTTAATAAAGTAAAACTTAATATTAAAAACATCATAGGTAAGTATAATCCTTCGCATAAGAATCGAGTGTTGCTTTTTGCGCACTGGGACACTAGGCCATTTGCCGACAGAGATAATGAAAATAAGAATACGCCTATTGACGGAGCTAATGATGGAGCATCGGGTGTAGGCGTTTTAATTGAAGTTGCCAGACAATTAAGTATTCATAAACCGGATATTGGTGTTGATATAATCTTCTTTGATGCTGAAGATTATGGCGCTCCTTACGGCTCAATGACAAATATGGAAGACTCTTGGTGTCTAGGCACACAATACTGGGCTAAAAATTTAAATCCAAACGATATAAAACCGCAATATGGTATTTTATTAGACATGGTGGGCGCAAAAGATGCACAATTTCCTTTAGAAGGAACTTCACGAAACCATGCACCTGAATTATTAAATGAAGTATGGACCATTGCTGCTAAACTGGGTTATTCCAATTACTTTTTAAATCGTGCCACCTCACCCACTACCGATGACCACTTATATGTAAATACAATCGCTAAAATTCCGGCAATTGATATTGTACATTATGAGCCGGATCGGTCTGATTATTTTGTCCACCATCACAAGCATTCCGACACTATGGAGAATATCGATAAAAACACTCTTCAAGCAGTTGGAGAAGTAGTCCTCTACAAAATATACAAAGACGCTAACTACACCTATACAAATGAGCCACAATAAAAAACTTTTTCTACTTGATGCCTTCGCACTAATTTACAGAGCTTACTTTGCTTTTGGCAATAATCAGAGGTATAACTCAAAAGGATTAAATACTTCCGCAGCCTTAGGTTTTACAAATACGTTATTGGAAGTTTTAGAAAAAGAAAAGCCAAGTCATATTGCGGTTGTTTTTGATGCTCCCGCAGCCACCAACAGAGAAATTGAATACTCAGATTATAAGGCAAACCGTGAAGAAATGCCGGAAGACATTAAAAGTGCCATTCCATATATTAAAAGAATTGTTGAGGCATTTAATATTCCCATTATCATTTCAGAAGGCTATGAAGCGGACGACTTAATTGGAACACTAGCTAAAAAGGCAGAAAAGGAAGGCTACATAACTTACATGATGACTCCCGATAAAGATTTTGGGCAATTAGTAAGTGAAAATATTTTCATTTATAAACCCGCTCGTTCAGGAAAACCTGCTGAAGTAATGGGTGTAAAAGAAGTTTGCGAAAGGTTTGAAGTAACGTCTCCCCTTCAGGTTATAGATATTTTAGGTTTAATGGGAGATAAAGTAGATAACATTCCCGGAATACCAGGAATTGGAGAAGTAACTGCAAAAAAATTAATCAAGCAATTTCATAGTGTAGAAGGTGTAATTGAAAATGCCGACCAGTTAAAAGGTAAGCAACAAGAAAACGTTATCAATTTTGCCGAACAAGGTTTATTATCTAAAAAATTAGCCACTATTATTTTAGATTGCCCCATAGAGTTTGACCCAAAAGCCCTTGAGCTTGAAGACCCTGACAAAGAAAAAATTACTGAAGTTTTTACCGAGTTAGAATTTAGAACACTTGCAAAAAGAGTGTTAAAAGAAGAAATAACTGTTACTGTAAAAGATGACAAAGGGCAGTTGGATATTTTTGGTCAATCTAATGCTGAAGAAACTGAAGAAGAAAAAACGCCTGTTGAAATTAAAACAATTGAAAACTCAGAGCATACTTATACTTTAGTTGATACTGCTGAAAAAAGAGCAATATTAATTGATGAACTTTCTAAACAAACATCCTTTTGTTTTGATACCGAAACCACAGCATTAGACATATTTGAAGCACAAATTTTAGGTCTGGCCATTTCATTTAAAGAAACAGAAGCTTACTATGTAAACATGCCTGAAAAAGAAGAAGAAATCAAGCAAGTTTTAAAAGAGTTTGAAGGCATTTTTCTAGATGAAAAAATAGAGAAAATAGCCCACAACTTTAAATATGATTTCCTTATTCTAAAAAAATATGGACTAGATGTTAAAGGAAATATTTTTGACACCATGCTTGCTCACTACCTAGTGCAGCCGGACATGAAACATAAAATGGATATTCTGTCAGAATATTATTTAGGTTATAAGCCTGTTCCTATTGAAAACCTGATTGGAAAAAAAGGGAAAAAGCAGGGAAATATGAAAGATGTAAGCATAGACCTTGTTAAAGATTATGCTGCAGAAGATGCCGACATTACTTTCCGTTTAAAAGCAATTCTGAAAAAAGAATTAGAAGAAAATAAGCTAACTGAATTATATAACACCATTGAAGCTCCGCTTATAAAAGTATTGGCTAACATGGAGTTTGAGGGTATTCGTTTGGATTCTGAAACCCTACATGATTTTAGTAAAGAATTATTACTAGAAATTACCGAATTAGAAAAAGGAATTATTGAACTGGCGGGTGAGGAATTCAACATTGATTCTCCAAAGCAGTTGGGAGACATTCTTTTTGACAAATTAAAAATTGTAGAAAAAGCCAAAAAGACTAAAACAGGACAGTATTCTACAGGTGAAGATGTGTTGTCTAAAATCGTAAACAAACATGAAATCGTTCCTAAAATTTTAGACTATCGTTCACTCAAAAAATTAAAATCTACCTATGTAGATACATTGCCGGAATTGGTTAATGCAAAAACCGGGAGACTGCATACTACTTTTATGCAAACTGTTGCCGCCACAGGAAGATTAAGCTCCAACAATCCTAACCTTCAAAACATTCCTATTCGTACTGAAAAAGGTAGAGAAATAAGAAAAGCTTTCATTCCTAGAAATGAAGATTACACTATTCTTTCAGCCGATTATTCTCAAATAGAGCTACGAATAATTGCCGCATTGAGTCATGACGAAGGTATGATAGAAGCCTTTAACAGCGGGCAAGACATTCACGCAGCAACCGCAGCAAAAGTGTTTGACGTGCCTTTAAATGAAGTAACCAGAGAAATGCGTAGCAATGCCAAGATGGTCAACTTTGGAATTATTTACGGCATTTCTGCATTTGGATTAGCTGAACGAATAAACATCTCACGTACCGAAGCCAAAGAAATTATAGAAAGCTATTTTTCAAAGTATCCAAAAATTAATCAATACATGCATGATAATATTGAGTTTGCCAGAAAGCATGGATATGTAGAAACCATTATGAAAAGAAGACGGTATTTAAACGATATTAATTCAGCAAATGCCGTAGTAAGAGGTTATGCAGAACGAAATGCCATCAACGCACCTATTCAAGGTTCGGCTGCCGACATCATTAAAATTGCCATGATTAACATTCATAAAGAATTTGAAAAACAACAATTTAAAAGCAAAATGTTGTTACAAGTGCATGATGAGTTGTTGTTTGACGTGCACCATGCTGAAAAAGAAGAAATACAAAAAATTGTGACGGATAAAATGGAGCATGCAGTTAAAATGGATGTTCCGTTAACCGTAGAATCAGGTTTTGGTAACAACTGGCTTGAAGCCCACTAAAATATTTTCACTACTTTTATACTTATTAATCTGAAGTTATGAAGAAATTATTTATTGTTTTAACGATGTCAATAGCTTTAATTAGCTGTACAAACGAAGAAGAAACTTCCGAAAACTTAACTGAAGACCCTGAAACCTATTCCGAATCTTTTGAAAGAATAGGAAAAGCCAAAAGCGTGTTTTATTCTATTCCCTCTCCTTTAGAAACTTCCTCTATACTTCAAAAAGCGGGAGTAACTTATAATCCAAAAATAATGCACGACATTACCAAGGTGAACAACTATTCTACTTCTTACAAACAAGCCATTAACTTTGGTGTATATGCCGCTGATTTAAGTTATGCCGGTATTTATGAGCAATCACAAGATGCACTTTTTTATTTAGAATGCTTGTACAAAGTAGCTGACAATCTAGGACTATCAACAGTTTTTGATGCAAGTATTTACGAAAGATTAGAGCGAAACAGCAACAACAGGGATTCTTTAATGCAAATCATTGCTGAAGTGTATTTAGAAACAGATGGCTTTTTAAAAGAAAACCACAGAGAAAATATTGCCGCATTAATTTTAGCAGGAGGTTGGATAGAAGGCCTTTACTTAGGTTCTTATCCGTTAGAAAGTAATTACGATGAGGCAGTGGCTAAAACCATAGCAGAGCAAAAGCTTTCTTACGAAAACTTAAATAGCCTTTTAAATACTTTCCCTAACGACAATGCCATTACCGATATTAAAATTGCGCTATCTGATTTAGAACAACATTTTAATGCCATAAAAGTGGTGAACAAAGAAACAAGTGTTTCTACCGAAGAAAATGATGGCGTAACAACTATTGGTGGTGGAAGCAATGTGGAGTTTACCAAAGAATCTATTCTTGAATTAAGAGCAGCCGTCATTAAAATTAGAGCTGACTTTATTAAATAAACTACATCATGATGAAGTTTTTTGTAAGCATACTTTTTACTGTTTTATTTTCTGTTTCGTCCTATTCGCAATGCAAGAGTTTTACTAAAAAACATTGTTTACCCGATTTAAAACCATTTGTACATAACGGACAACTTACCGCAGGAACAGTATTTGCCGGAGAAGCTATTGATGTTGAACTAAGCTTTTCTGCCGGAAAAACCTATAGAATATTAGTGAAAGGCAGCGATTTATTGGGTGATATTCACTTTCAGGTTTTAGATAAAAACAAAAAAGTATTGTTTGATAACGCCAAAAAAGAATACAAAAGCTATTTCGATTTTAAGGTAGAAAACTCTCAACAGTTAATCATCAGAATTGAATCCGTAAACTACGAAATGGTGGGAGATATTCTTCCCTCAGGATGTTTAAGTATTTTGGTTGGATTTAAAGAATAAACTACCCCAACAAACTTTTCACAATGGTAGAAATTACTTTCCCGTCTGCTTTACCGGCTAGTTGTTTTGAAGCTATTCCCATTACCTTGCCCATATCAGCCATAGATGAAGCTCCGGTATCTGCAATAATCTTTTCTACCGCTTGCTTTATCTCCTCTTCCGACATTTGTTTAGGCAAAAAAGAAGCAATTACTTCTGCTTGTTGTTCTTCATCTTTAGCCAAATCTTCTCTATTTTGTTCTCGGTAAATAGTAGCAGCATCATTACGTTGCTTCACTAATTTTTGTAGCATTTTCATTTCTTCCGCTTCAGAAACTTCTTTATTGGAAGATTCTGTTTGAGCCAATAATAAAGCTGATTTAACCGCACGTAAAGCAGCTAATTTAGCTTGGTCTTTGGCAAGCATGGCTGCCTTAATTTCAGCATTGATAGTATCGGATAACGCCATAAGGAAATAGATTAAAGTATAAAACTAAGCAAAAGTAAAAGATTTTAGCTAGTTTGCTAATTACCTACTGTACCACTACTTTACTTTGCTTTAAAAGTTTCCCACTTGCGCTTTGAAGTGAAACGATATAAATACCTTTCGATAAATGTTTGGTGGTTATTTGCTCTTTTAGATAAGCGGTTGAAAATTGGCGAGATTGAATTTGTTCTCCTAAAAGGTTGTGTATAGTAAGCGTAATTTGTTCCTTTTCGGGATTTAGAATTTCTACGTAAAAAAATTCTTTTGCGGGATTGGGATAAAATTTTGCTTCTATTTCTTGTAGCTCCTTATTTTTCGAAATATTTAAAATATATGCCATTTCACTGGCACAGGAAACATTATTGGTAATGCTATCTACTGCTCTTACACGATAAGAGTGAATTTTAATGTTTGGAATAGTATCAAAAATATTGGCTAGTGTATCTATGTATGTGTATCCTGAGATTAAGCCTGAATTATTTTTACCAAAATAACCTGGTGTGTAATCATTAGTATTTATGGCACGAGCTTCAATAGAATATTTTCTACTTGGATTTACAATACTATCCTGCCACTCTATTTTCATGGCTGATTTACCATTATATTGTATAGGTGTTGCTGTGACATTATATGGCGAACCATGTAAATTACACCCATTACTATCTATCCTAGAAACCCAATTATCTCCTATACCATTTGCATCGAAATACACTCCAAACACGGTATATCCTTTATCGCTTTCTTTAATAAGCATGTTTCCAACTGTAGATGATTTTGAATTTTGAGTAGTAAAGTATGCACGATTATTGATAGAGCCAAAGTCAGTCATTCTCAAACTATCTCCTGTAGGGCTTACTTTAAGCAAATGACTGTTTAAAAAAGACTCGTTCATTAATATATCATAGTTACCGTATTTATCTTCAGTTATAGCAGATACATCGACTATATCACTGAGAAAACTATGTTTTTTTCTCCACAATAATGTATTTTGCAAGTCTAATTTCAATAAATTAAATTTCTGATAATTAGATGTTTCGGCTATTATGCCTCCTGCTAATATATAGCCTTCAGATGTACTATAAATTATAGATGGTATAGAATGGTCATTATTTCCCGAAACTACATCTCTGTAAATGTTTCTTGCCCATTGCTGATTACCATTACTGTCTAATTTCAGTACTCTTAAATCATTAGGACCGCCTAAACTGATATTTTTATTATAGTTTCCTAATATGGCAATTCCATTATCAGTAGTTTTGGTTATACAATATCCTCCTGAAGTACCAATCATTCCTGAGCCCGGAGAAACATATTTTTTCTCCCAAACTATATTACCAAGTGTGTCTAGTTTCAATAGCATAATCTGATAGGATTTACCAGCAACACTATCTGTTCCCACTACATAAATATGATGATTATAATACAATGCAGCTTCAAATACCCTTGCTTTACCTGTGTCAGGAGGATAAGTCTTAAAAAAGATACTATCTAAATTAGTATTGGTTTTATACAAATAACCACTAAACTGCTGTTTATTATTCTTAAATGTTCCATAGTAACCAACTCTATAAAAGCTTCCTGTATTTGATTTTACTAGTGAATTTGGATAATAACTTTTAACAATAGCTTTTGAGGTATCGTAAATCTCTTTGTATTTAAGCGAATTTCCAAGTGAGTCCAGTTTTTCCATTGTTATACCGAAAATATTCTTTCCGTTTAATACAAAAGTATTATTCCCTGCTACATAATAATATCCATCATGTTTTTCACAGGCATTAATATTTTCATCTCCGTGTTGATGCCAGTATTTATTAAAATAAGTCTGCTGACTATACATCAGCAGACTTATAATAATTAAAAATGTTGTAAATCCTATTTTTAGAATATGGTTCAAGCCTAATTTGTTTTCACCAGCTTCTTCACTTTACTTCTTCCGTTTGAAGTGGTTATATAATACAAATATACGCCATTTTGTATTTGTATTTCAACAAAAAAGGCCACTCAAATGAGCAGCCTTTTTTGTTAGTTATATTTTAGATGCTAATCTACATTATCATGTAGAAATGAATTGTCGTCTCTTAGTTTAGGGCTGCCTTCACCGTCATCAGAAAGAGAGTACTTAGAAACACTATTTTCAGATGAATGAGGAACAGAATCTAAAGCAATGTTACGTCTTTTAAATGCCGGCTCATTTTCAAGCTCCGCTAATCCACCCGGATTTTTCATCTTCTGCGTAATCGACTTCAATTTCATGATTCTCTCTTGAGATATTTTCATCATCTCTTCCTGAGAAATGTCAGATGAAGTAGTATCATCAGAAGAAGTGCTTTCAGCATTTATCTGAGAAGTCTTTTTTAAGTTATCAAGCTCTGTTTTATCTAACTCCAATTCCGGTTCATCATCTTGATATAAATCAAACTTCTTTACTTCTTTATTTTCAGTCGTATCTTTTGGTTCTTCCGTTTTTTTAATGTCGTCAAACTCAAAGGTAAACTGTGGTTTTGTTTCTGTTTCTTCCTTTGTAATTAACACAGGTTCCATTGGGTCCACTTCATCTTCCTTTTTTTCTTCTTCTTTCTCCTCCACCGTATTAATAATGGTTGGTTCAGATGGTTTGGTGTCTTCTAAATCCATTACCACTTTTTCAGGTTCTTTTTTAGAAAGAGATTCTCCTGTGTTTCCAAAACCCGTAGCAATAACAGTTACCGATATTTTATCACCAAGCGATTCGTCTGTTCCGTTACCCCAAATTACATCGGCTGTATTGCCTGCTTCATTTTGTATGAAGTCTGTAATTTCAGCCATTTCGTCCATGGTAAGTTCAGTATCTCCTGAAGTAACATTTAATAAAATGTATTGCGCACCATGAATATCGTTATCGTTTAATAACGGAGAAGACAATGCGTTTGTGGCTGCTTTAATAGCTCTGTTTTCGCCATTAGCTGTAGCAGAACCCATAATTGCCGTACCACCGTTTTCCATTACCGTTTTAACATCCATGAAGTCAACATTGATGTATCCCGCAACTGTAATAATTTCAGCTATTCCTTTTGCGGCAGTGGTTAAAATGTCATCCGCTTTGGCAAACGATTCTGAAAACTTAAGGTTTCCGTGTATTTCTCTTAATCTGTCATTACAAATTACAAGTAGTGTATCAACGGCATCTCTCATTTCAGCTAAACCAATTTGAGCTTGCTGTAATCTTCTTCTTCCTTCAAACGAAAAAGGAATGGTAACTATACCCACTGTAAGTATTCCCAAGTCTTTTGCGGCTTTAGCAATTACAGGTGCAGCGCCTGTTCCGGTACCACCGCCCATTCCCGCTGTAATGAAAACCATCTTAGTATTCTTTGATAAAATTTCTTTTACTTCATCAATGTTTTCAATCGCAGAATTTTTTCCTACTTCAGGAATTGAGCCTGCTCCGTTTCCTTCAGTTAAAGTAGTTCCCAACTGAATTTTAGTAGGCACAGGGCTTAAGTCTAGCGCTTGTCTGTCGGTATTACAAATAATAAAGTCAACGCCTTTAATACCTTGTTTATACATGTGATTAACGGCATTACTTCCGCCACCACCAACACCAATAACTTTAATAATTGATGATAAATCTTTTGGTAAGTTAAATTGCATAACTATCTCCTTTTATTTAAAATTTATATTTCGTCTTCTTCAAAAAATCCTTTTCCCATTGCTATTACCTTATCTAAAAAACCGCTTTTGGTTTTCTCAGAGTGGGTTCTAACCGTATTTTTCTCGCTTGCTGCTTGTTTTTTAAGCGTGTCGTAACCTTTTAATACTAAACCAACTCCTGTTGCATACATTGGGCTGGTAACAGAATCAGGGTTTCCTTTGGCTAAATGCTCATTCGGATAACCAATACGAGCATACATTCCTGTTTTGTACTCAAATAAATGAGTGATGTGTCTTAGTTGAGCTCCGCCACCTGTTACCACAATTCCTGCAATCAATTTATTTTGATAACCTGAATTTTTTATTTCATAATACACATGCTCAATGATTTCTTCCATTCTGGCTTGTATAATATGCGCTAAGTTTTTCACTGAAATTTCTTTAGGCTCACGACCTTTTAATCCCGGAATAGCAACAATAGCACCTTCTTGGCTTTCACTAGATAAAGCAGAACCAAATTTTACTTTCAGTTTTTCTGCTTGATCTTTAATAATGCTACATCCCTGACGAATATCATCGGTTACTACATTTCCGCCAAAAGGAATTACTGCTGTATGTCTGATAATTCCTTCCTGGAAAATAGCTACATCAGTAGTTCCACCGCCAATATCTACTAACACTACTCCTGCTTCTTTTTCTTCATTGCTTAACACAGCATCTGAAGAAGCAAGCGGTTCTAAAATTAATTCTTCCACTTCAAGGCCGGCCTTGTTTACACACTTGTAAATATTTTTTATGGCTCCTACCTGACCGGTTATGATATGGCAATTAGCTTCTAATCGCACACCCGCCATTCCAATCGGGTCTTTAATTCCTTGTTCATTGTCAACGATGTATTCTTGAGGTAGTACGTGAATGATTTCTTCACCCGGAAGCATCATTAGTTTGTACATTTCATCAATCATCTCATCTATATCCTTTTGACAGATTTCTTTTTCTAAATCGGAACGGATTTTTACCGCTCTATGCTGAACACTTCTAATATGTTGACCGGCAATACCCACATTCACCACTTTAATTTCTACGCCTGAGTTTTGTTCGGCTTCTTGTACAGCAACTTTTATGGATTGAATTGTTTTTTCAATATTTGTTACAATTCCTCTAGAAACTCCAATAGAATCGGAGCGACCCATCCCTAAAATTTCGAGCTTTCCAAATTCGTTCATTCGTCCTACAATGGCAACAATTTTTGTTGTACCAATGTCAAGACCTACAATTATTTCATTTGAAGCATTCATTTGTTTTTCTATTTAGTGCAAACTACTTGATCTTTAAATTTTAGATTAATTATCTGATACTCGTTCCAGCCTGTTTTACTTAGTCCTTCGTTATAAAAAAGCATCAACTTTTTGAACTTCTCTTCCAAATCAGTTAATTCACCAACTACAATGGTATGATTTCCAACCCTTGGTATCAACTCAAACTCTAACTGTTTATTAACAGCTATTTGTTCAATTTGTGCTCGCCAGAACTTATCATTATTGATAAATGATGCTAATTGATAAACCTGAAAAATTAAAAATGAATTGAGTGAAGAGTCTTTGGGTAATTCAGAAAAATTAGTGCTAAAATACTTAGCATAATTTAACCTTATCGGAGCTGAAACCACTACTACTCTTGCTGTGTATTGCTCAGAAATAGGCATTAAATAGCCTTTTTCATCTATGTAAAAATTATCGTTTTTAGTAAAAATTCTGGCTATCGGCTTCTTCTGCCAAACATTGATTTTTATCTTTCCATCAATGGTTAGATATACTTGTGATTTTTCTACGGATGGATGACTTGTAATTCTATTTTCCAACTGAAGTGGATTAATGTCAATTGCTCTGACTTTTTTTGATGAGTCGGGAAAAATAATATTAACCACATCTTCTTCTTCAACAAAATAATGGTCTGTTTTGTCTTTAAAACTTACTTTAACGTCTTTATATGAGCAATAAATATTTTCTTGTTGTTTGCTTACAAAGCCCAACAGAAAGAAAAGACAGGCTAACAAAACTGTCCAAACACTATAATTCAATATGCTTTTCCAGTTAATTTTCTTCATACGCTAGCTGCAACATATTTTTTATAGGGTCAATTAGCTGGTCAATGTTTCCGGCACCAATGGTAAGTAACACTTCAAATTCTTTTTCTTTTATGTAATCCAACACCTTTTCCATGGGAACAATTTGCTTTTCGTAAATTGCTACTTTTTCAAGCACAAAAGAAGAAGTTACTCCTGGAATGGATTGTTCTCTGGCAGGATATATTTCAAGCATAATTAACTCATCTAAAAGCGATAAACTTTCGGCAAAATCATCGGCAAAATCTCTGGTACGAGAAAATAAATGAGGTTGAAATATTCCCGTTATTTTTTTATTGGGATACAATTCCTTTACTGAATTTACTAAGGCTTGTATTTCTCTTGGATGATGAGCATAATCATCAATATAAATTGTTTTGGATGATTGATAGTGTACATCAAATCTCCTCACCACACCTTTATAGGTTTCAATAGCTTTAGCTACTTTTTCAGGGTTTTTAACGTATTGGTTGGTGGCAATAAAAGCTCCTATCGCATTTTCAATGTTATGCTTTCCGGGTAAACCACACTTTATGTTTTCTATTTTTTCAAAGCCGTTAATAATATCAAAAACTTGCTTGCCATTTTCAACTCTAATATTAGCACTTGTTACTTCTGCATTATTTGTGTTAGTGGAGTAAGAAGAAACATTTTTTATGGTAACTAAATCTTCTTCTACTGATTTATGTAAAATGATTTTTTCTTTTACTTGTAAAGCAAATTCTCTATATGATTTCACCATTTCCTCTTTGCTTCCGTAGATGTCTAAATGATCCGGGTCTAAAGAAGTAATAATGGCAATATTGGGGTGTAACGTTAAAAACGAACGGTCAAATTCATCTGCTTCCGTAACTAAAACTTTTGCGTTAGGGTGAATAACAAAATTAGAATTGAAGTTTTTAATAATTCCTCCTAAAAACCCAACTATCGGCACTCCACATTCTGTTAAAAAATGTGCTATCATACCGCTTGTGGTTGTCTTTCCGTGTGTTCCGGCAACAGCAATGGTAAAATAATTTTTGCTAATTTCTCCTAAGATTTGTGACCGCTTGTATAAGTTAAATTTGTTCTTTTTGAAATAATTAAATTCTTTGTGGTCTTTTGGAATTGCAGGAGTATATACCACAATATCTATTCCTTCGGGAAGCAAAGCAACATCATCTTCAAAATGAATGTTAGCACCTTCTTTTTCTAATTCTTTAGTGAGTTTTGTTGGTGTTTTATCATAACCATAAACTTCTTTTCCCAGGAATAAAAAATACCTTGCCAGAGCACTCATTCCAATGCCTCCAATACCCAGAAAAAAAACTTTATTTACGTTATCTAAATTCAATTTTGTTTTGCAATTTTTATAATTTCATTAGCTATACTTTCCGCTGCATTTTTAAAAGCAAGCGGTTTAAGGTTTTCTCTTAATTCATTACACTTGCTTTCATCGTTAATGAGGTTTAATGCTGACGATACCAGAGCTTCTTCTGCATCAACGTCTTTAACTAACAGAGCTGCATTTTTTGACACCAAAGCCATTGCATTTTTTGTTTGATGGTCTTCGGCTACATTTGGTGAAGGAACAAGTATTGATGGTTTTCCCGTAACACAAATTTCAGAAATGGATAAGGCTCCCGCTCTTGAAATAACCACATTGGCAACAGCGTAAGCATAATTCATTTTTGTGATAAAAGCATGTGATTGAGTATTAGAATAATTTGCTGTAGCCGATTTAGCTTTGTCTTTAAAACCATTTCCTGTTTGCCATATCAACTGAATATCTTTTTCTTGGAACTTCTCTAATGAAGCCAAAATAGCTTTATTGATAGTTAATGCACCCAAACTACCCCCAATAACCAAAACCGTTTTTTTTGAAGCATCCAACTTAAAATATTCCAATGCCTCTGACCTTATATTTTCAAGGCTGGTAATGTCCTGTCGAACAGGATTTCCGGTTAATTTTATTTTTTCTTTAGGAAAAAAGTTTTCCATATTGTCGTATGCAACACAAATCAGTTTAGCTTTTTTCGCAAGCAGTTTATTGGTAATTCCCGGGTATGAATTTTGCTCTTGAATAATTGTTGGTATCCCTTTAGAGTTTGCAGCTTTCAAAGTTGGTCCACTGGCATAGCCACCTACTCCAACTACAGCGTTTGGTGCAAAATCTTTTACCACTTTTTTTGCCTTTAATAAACTGCGTATTAATTTAAATGGAAACGCAAGATTTTTTAGTGTTAGCTTACGTTGTAAACCCATAATGGGTAATCCAATAATTTTATATCCTGCGTTTGGAACTTTTTCCATTTCCATTCTTCCTTCTGCTCCAACAAATAAAATTTCACCATTTGGTTCTGCTTTTTTTAAAGCATTAGCAATGGCAATAGCCGGAAATATATGACCGCCTGTTCCTCCTCCGCTTATGATAAACTTAAGCTGCTGCATTTGCTAAAGAGTTTTGTGATTCATGTTGTTTGCTTACACTCAGGATTACGCCCATTGCAATAAAGGTGAATAAAATGGACGTTCCTCCCATACTAACCATTGGTAAAGGTTGGCCTGTAACAGGAAATAAATTAACAGCCACAGCCATATTTATCATAGCCTGAAAAACTAAACTAAATGAAAATCCAAAGACTAAAAGCGTTCCGAAAGGTTTTTCACTACTTGAGGAAATTCTAATTCCTCTGAACAATAAAATAAGATATAAAAACAGTAATAATATTCCGCCTATCAATCCATACTCTTCAATTACAATTGCATAAATAAAATCGGAATATGGATGTGGTAAAAAATTTCGTTGAGTGCTTTTTCCAGGACCCTTTCCAAAAACTCCCCCTGTAGCAATTGCTATTTTAGACTGTTCCGATTGATAATTTTCAGTAACGTTTCCTTCTCTAAAATCTTCAATCCTATTTACCCAAGTATCTACCCTTTTTATTGTTCCGGGAAAGGCCATTCCAATTAATATTACAACTGTTAAACCAGCCACCCCTATTCCAATTAGAGATAGGATATATTTTATGTTAACTCTACCTATAAACATTAAAACTATTGATGTAATAAAAAGCAATGCTGCTGTAGATAAGTTTGCCGGAAGGATTAAACCACAAACAACCAGCACAGGTAAAATAATAGGGATAAAAGCTGATTTGAAATCTTTAATATTGTCTTGCTTCTTTGAAATTATTCTTGCCAAATACATAATTAAAGCAAACTTGGCTAAATCTGATGTTTGAAAAGTATAATTTAAAATAGGAATTGTAAGCCATCTACTTGCATCATTAATTGTACTACCCATTATTAAAGTTAATAGCAATAATGGGATGGACAAGTATAAAAGTAGCTGAGATAGTTTAGAGAAATAGGTGTACTTAATATTGTGGGTAAAATAAGTAAGTAGTAAACCAATAATTAAAAATGAAGAATGTTTAATTAAATAATAAAAGGTATTTCCGTCTGTGTGCTTGTAAGCAAGCGTTACGATAGAGCTATATACAGTTAAGATAGAGGTTATTGAAAGTAGCATTACAACTACCCAAACGACTTTGTCTCCTCTGAAATATTTCTCTAGGATATTCAATTTTATTAAACTGAGAGGTTACTAAATTCATTAACTTCCTTTTGAGCATCTGAAAAAGGGGTGTCAGAAAAATAAACAACACCATTAACCAACTTTAAAATATTCTTTACACAAAAAAATGCTTCTTCTGCGCCTGTTACTTCTAATAATAGTATGCTTTTTCGAGCAGTAAGTGTTGCTATGTCTTCAACACATTTCTTGCTCGCTAAAACAACTTTTGTTTTAGAAATAATTTTATTCAACTTAGAAACATCATCTGCTTCTCCCAAAATAACTGCCCAACTGTTAATGTGCGGAGGGAAATCTACGTCATCTACTGTTGAAACATAAAATTCTACTTGGTTAATTTGGTTTACTTTTTTCATGGGTAAAGATTTTTATTTATAGCCCTTTCACTGCATTCTTAAACTGATGCCCTCTATCTTCATAATTTTCAAATAAATCAAAGCTTGCACAACAAGGAGATAATAAAACTATTTCTCCTTTATTTGCTAATTCATAGGACTTTTTAACTGCATCTGCCGCACTTGTTGCTTCAACTATTGTTTCAATTTTATCAGCAAAAGCTTTGATAATTTTTTTGTTGTCCTTGCCAAGACAAACAATTGCTTTCACTTTTTCTTTCACCATTTCATCTAGCATAGAATAGTCGTTTCCTTTGTCCACTCCGCCAACAATCCAAACAATAGGTTTTTGCATACTTTCCAGCGCAAACCAAGTAGAATTAACATTAGTCGCTTTTGAATCATTGATAAATTCAATGCCATGAATATTGGCAACAAATTCTAGACGGTGTTCTACATTTTGAAAGTCTGACAAACTCTCTCGTATTTTATCTTTCCGAATATCAAATATTCGGGCTGCTACGGCTGCCGCCATAGTGTTGTAAAGGTTGTGATTTCCTTGCAAAGCAAGTTCGTAGATTGACATAGTGAATAGTTTATTATTTAGTTTAACATTAATTGACTCATTTTCTTTATATGCTCCCTCTTCGGGAATTTGTGTTATGCTGAACGGATATTTTTTTGCAACTACTTTTATTTTTTCTAAATGCGATTTTATTTCCGGATCATCCATCCAATAAATAAATGCATCGCTCTCCGTTTGATTTTGTATAATTCTAAACTTGGATTTTACATAGTTTTCCATTTTATAATCGTACCTGTCCAAGTGGTCTGGCGTGATGTTTAATAAAATGGCTACATCCAATTTAAACTCATGCATATCGTCTAACTGAAAGCTGCTTAATTCAATGATGAAAAAATCTTTGTCTTCTTCTGCTACCTGTTTCGCCAAGCTCTCTCCAACATTTCCTGCCAAACCAACATTTAATCCGGCCTTTTTGAAAATATGATAGGTTAGCAAAGTGGTAGTTGTTTTACCATTACTTCCGGTAATTCCAATCATTTTTGCTTTAGAAAATCTACCTGCAAATTCAATTTCTGAAATAATGGCAATTCCTTTTGCCTTAGCTTTTTTAATTATTTCAGCCTTTTCCGGTATTCCGGGACTTTTAATAATTTCATCAGCGTTCAGAATTTTCTCTTCGGTATGCATCTCTTCTTCCCATTCAGCACCAATTTGTGAAAGAACGTTTTTATACTTTTCTTTTACTTTTCCAAAATCTGACACAAACACCTCAAACCCTTGTTTAAGTGCCAATTTTGCTGCACCAACACCACTTTCTCCGGCACCCAGTATCACAATTCTTTTACTCAAAACTATCTTAGCTTTAAGGTGATAATGGATATAATTGCCAGCATTACACCAATAATCCAAAAGCGAGCAACAATCTTAGATTCATGCCAGCCCTTTTTTTGAAAATGATGATGTAATGGAGACATTAAAAAGACCCTTCTTCCCTCTCCAAATTTTTTCTTGGTGTATTTGAAATACGCCACTTGTATCATTACCGATAAATTTTCTATTAAAAATATTCCACAGAAAACAGGGATTAACAACTCTTTACGCACCGCAATTGCAAAAACAGCTATAATTCCACCGAGCGCTAAACTTCCTGTATCTCCCATAAATACTTGTGCGGGATAGGAGTTATACCATAAAAACCCTACGCAAGCTCCAATAAATGCTGAAATAAATATTACTAATTCTCCCGTTTGAGGTATGTACATTATATTCAGATAATCTGCAAAAATGAAGTTACCGGAAACATAAGCAAATGCAGCTAACGTAACTCCAATTATGGCGGATGTACCTGTTGCCAAACCATCTAATCCGTCTGTAATGTTTGCACCGTTTGAAACTGCTGTTACAATAATTATTACTAATGGAATAAATAATATCCATCCGTATTTTTTTGCGCTATCTCCAGCCCAGCTAATCAATGAAGCATAATCAAATTCATTATTTTTCATGAACGGGATAGTTGTAATCATAGATTTTGATTCTTCCCAGTTAAATGTGTTTTTAACTTGGTCTTCATTATCATTCATTATTGATACATAGGAAGGAGATTCTGATTTTGTCATTACTGTAACATCATTATTAAAGTAAAGCACAGCACCTACAACCAATCCTACACCAATTTGGCCAACTACTTTAAACTTACCGGCTAATCCTTTTTTATCTTTTTTAAATACCTTAATGTAGTCGTCAACAAACCCAATTGCACCTAGACCAATTGTTGTGAAAATCATCAGGAGGATGTAAACATTTTCTAGTTTAGCAAGTAATAACGTAGGAATTAAAATTGCCGCTAAAATGATTAGACCACCCATAGTTGGCGTTCCTTGTTTTTGCTTTTCTCCTTCTAAACCCAAATCTCTGATTGTTTCTCCTACTTGTTTTTTTCTTAAATACCCAATGAGCTTTTTACCAAAAACCATTGAAATAAGAAGAGAGATAATAACCGCCAATGCCGCTCTAAACGATAAATACTGAAATACTCCCGCTCCCGGAATATCAACACTATCTAAATATTTGAATAAATAATACAGCATTATTTCTCTAACATTTTTAGCATTTCACTTACAATTTTGGCATCATCAAAATCATGCTTCACACCATTTATTTCCTGATAAGTTTCATGTCCTTTACCTGCAATTAAAATGATATCGCCTTTGTTTGCCATTGTACAAGCCGTTTTAATTGCTTCTTTTCTGTCAGTAATAGCCAACATCTTTTTAAAATGTAATGCAGGAACACCTTTTTTCATATCCTCAATGATGGCATCCGGGTTTTCTGATCTGGGATTATCAGAAGTAAGAATTACTTTTGTACTGAGCTCACAAGCTATTTCAGCCATAACAGGTCTTTTTGATTTGTCTCTATCGCCACCACAACCAACAATAGTTATCAGCTGTTCGTTTCCTGTTCTTATATCTTTTATTGTGGCTAATACATTTTGTAATGCATCAGGTGTGTGCGCATAATCAACAATGGCAGAAATTCCCGATTCTGTTTTGATAAACTGAAATCTTCCTCTTGCAGCATCTACTTTGCTTAGTTCAGTTAAAACATCCAGCTTTCTTTCTCCTGCTAAAATGGCTGTGGCATAAACACTTAATAAATTATATGCGTTAAAAGTTCCTATCAATCTGCTCCAAAATTCTTCTCCGTCAATCATTAATGTTAAGCCTGTAAAACGGTTTTCAAGAATTTTAGCTTTGAAGTCTGCCATTCCTTTTATAGAATAAAACACCTTTTTTGCTTTTGTATTCTGAAGCATTATTTCTCCGTTTTTATCGTCTTTGTTACTCAAAGCAAAAGCAGAAGACGGCAACACATCAAAAAACATTTTTTTGGCAGTTATGTATTCATCAAATGTTTTGTGGTAGTCCAAATGGTCGTGAGTAATGTTTGTAAAAACTGCTCCGTAAAACTGCAATCCGCTAATTCTGTGTTGGTGTACTGCATGAGAACTCACCTCCATAAAGCAATGCGTACAACCTTCTTCAACCATTTGATTGAGTAGTTGATTGAGTTGAATTGGATCGGGAGTAGTGTGAGTGGACGGAATTATTTTCTCATTAATTTTATTTTCAACGGTAGAAAGCATACCCACTTTATGCCCCAGTAGTCGGAATAATCTGTGGAGTAAAGTAACGTTTGTTGTTTTTCCGTTTGTGCCGGTAACACCAATAAGCTTTAGCTTTTCAGATGGGTCGTCATAAAAATTAGCTGCTGCTATTCCCAATGCTTCGGCACAATTAGTTACTTTAACATAAGTTACTCCCGGCACTAAGTTCTCGGGTAATTCTTCACAAATAATAGCAGAAGTTCCATTCTTAATAGCCGTATCAATATATAAATGGCCATCTGTTTGCGTTCCTCTAACAGCTACAAAAAGACATAGCTTTTCAGCTTTGCGAGAATCGAAAACAATTTTTTCGATAGCTACATTGGTAACACCAATTACATCTGTAATTCTTATTTTATATAATATGTCTTTTAGTAACTTCATGATGAAAGCTCTAAATAAATTGTGCTGCCTTTTTTAACTAATTCTCCTGCCGGTAACGATTGATTTTTGATTGTTCCTTTTCCTGAAAATTTTACACTCAAACCTCTGTTTTCAAGCAAATAAATTGCATCCATAATGCCCATCCCTACCACATTAGGAACCAAATTCTTTTCTACTGACTCAGATTTTATTTTTACTTTTTCTTCTTCAGTAGAAGTGCTAATCCATTCACTGGAAGTTTCTCCGTCTGTTTTAATTTTAAAAGCTTTAAAAACAGTCAATAAATCATCTTTATTACCACTTTTTGAGTAAGGAATAGCTGATAAAGCCTGGTGTTCTTGAGTAGTTAATACATCGTGAAGTTTTAAATCAACAGCAAAAACTTTATTTGCTACTTCTTTAAAAATTGGTCCTGCTACCTGATTTCCATAATAAACATTGTTTGATGGAGCATTAATGACCACAATACATGAATACTTGGGCTTTTCGGCAGGGAAATAGCCTACAAAAGATGCCTGGTAACTAATTTTAGATTCATATTTATAACCGTATTTAGCATTTGCTATTTGCGCTGTTCCTGTTTTTCCGGCTATTTTAAAATTCATTCCTTTTAAATTTTTAGCCGTGCCATTTTCAACTACACCAACCAAACATTCTTTAACCATATCAATCGTTTCTTTAGAAGCAATTGATGGATTTAATATTTCAGGTTTCACTTCTCTCACCAACTTACCTTTATTCATTATCTTTTCAGCTAACTGAGGTCGCATCATTTTGCCGCCATTAGCTACAGCATTGTAAAAGGTTAAAATTTGTAATGGAGTTAATTGAATTTCATAACCAATACTCATCCAGGGAAGCGTAACCCCAGACCAGGTATTGTCCTGAGGGTTTTTAACATAAGGTTTTCCTTCTCCTTTAATCGCAACACCTGTTTTTGTGTTTAGATTCATTTTATAAAGACCGTCTGTAAATTCTTTTGGATTTTTTTTGAAGGCGTTTACAATGGCTTTTGATATTGCCACATTAGATGAAACTTCAAAAGCTTCTCGCAGCGTAATTACTCCATGTCCGCCTCTTTTAGAATCATACATCGTTCTGTCATAAAACTTTGTACTACCATCTTCAGTATTGATTTTATCATCAAGAGAAACATATCCATTTTCAAGCGCCACCATTAACGAAGCCAACTTAAACGTTGAGCCCGGTTCAGTACTTTCTCCCACTACATAATTATATGATTCATAATACTCATCGTTTCTGCCTTTCTTAAGATTTGAAATAGCTCTAATTTTTCCTGTTTCAACTTCCATAACAGCCACACAACCATGGTCAGCATTATGAAGTTTTAGCTGATTATATAAAGCATTTTGAGCAACATCCTGAATATTAACGTCTATTGTTGAGTAAATATCGTATCCAGGTTGCGGCTCTTGTTCGTTTTCATCATTTAAAGGCATCCATACACCACCCGCAATTTTTTGCATTAGTCTACTTCCGTTTACACCTTGAAGCTCTTTATTGTAATAATCTTCTAAACCAACTGAAGAAGAATTTTCTCTATAGTTACCTATTGTTCGGGCAGCAAGTGGCCAAAATGGCTGTTTTCTTTTATTTTTTTGCTCATAAATAAAACCGCCTTTGTATTGACCCAATTTGAAAATAGGAAAGGTTTTAACTTTTTGAAGCTGTGTGTAACTAATGTTTCTTTTGATCAAATGATAGCGTTCACCTCTTGCTCTAGCTTTCATTAATTCCTCTTTATATTGCTGCCAGCTTTTGTCTTGAAACGTTTCGCTAAGCTTGACACACAAACCTTTTATATTTTCAGAAAAAATTTCATCTGTTAGCGCTTCTGTTTTTAAATCCATACGGATATCATAAACAGGAACTGATGTAGCAAACAAACTTCCGTTTCTGGAATAAATGTTTCCTCTGACTGCCTCTATACTTTTAACAGAGATAGTAGACTTTTTGGCTCTTTCTTTTAATTCAGAACCTTCTACAAATTGAACTCTGGATGCCTGAAACAAAATAGCAGCACCAAAAAGACATATTCCTATGTACACGACATAGGTTCTCCACATGATATCTTTTTTGTATTCCGTCACTTTTTAAGACTGATTTTTTTGGGTGGAGTAATAGATTCATAGATACCTTGCTCGGCAATCATTTTAGCTACTTCAGATTGTTTGCTTCTGTAATTTAATTCTGATTTGAGAGTGATGTATTCTGAACGCAGCTCTTTTACTTCTTTGTTGAGTCTGTCAATTTTACGCACATTAGATTCTGCGTAGTAGCCGTTTGCTATATAAATTAAGGCAATAAAAGAGATGAAAAACATAAAAGGCAACTGACGAACAACTCCATCTCCTTTCAAAAAGTTACCCGACAAGAATCCCAACCAACTCTTTCGTTTCTTTTTTGGAGAGGTTTTCACTTCTTCTACAGGTTCCTTAATTTTATTTTTACTCATTCTTTTCTTTCGGCTATTCTAAGTTTTGCACTTCTTGCTCTATTGTTTATTTCTATTTCTTGTTCATCCGGCACTATTGGCTTTCTGGTTATTTGCTTAAATGGTTCGTAAAAATTCCCTTTGATGTCTTTATCTATTTTTCCTTCCACATTTCCCGACCTAAAGAAGTTTTTTACTAACCTATCTTCCAATGAGTGATATGAAATCACTGACATTCTTCCTCCAATTTTTAGCACGTCTAACGAGTTTTTTAATAACTCTGCTAACACTTGTATTTCATCATTCACTTCTATGCGAAGCGCTTGAAACACTTTGGCAAAAAATTTATGCTCCTCATTTCTTTTTGCCATTGGAGTAAGCATATCTACCAACTGCTTGGATGTTTCTATTTTATTTAAAGAACGTTGTTCAATTATTTTTCTAGCTATTAGCTTCCCTTCTCTCAACTCACCATATTCCTTGAATATCTTAACCAACTTCTCCTCTCCGTATTCATTAATGACATTTAGTGCCGACAATTCTGCTTTTTGACTCATCCGCATATCCAACAAACTATCTTCACGAAAAGTAAAACCTCTCTCTGTTTTGTCGAATTGGTGAGATGAAACGCCTAAGTCAGCTAATATTCCGTCCACCTTTTCAATTTTGTAGTACCTCAAATAGTTTTTCAGATACTTAAAATTTTGGTTTACCAGAATCAACCTTTCATCATCCAACTTGTTTGCAATTGCATCTTTGTCTTGATCAAATGCAATAAGCTTTCCTTTGCTTCCCAGTTGCTTCAAAATTTCTTTTGAATGACCTCCGCCACCATAGGTTACATCAACATAAACACCATCCGCTTTAATAGACAATCCGTCTACCGAGCTATGTAAAAGAACCGGATTATGATACATCCTCTTGAGTATTATTACCCAAGCTACCCATCACCTCTTCAGCCAATTGACCAAAATCAATTTGCTCTTTCATAATTTTTTCAAAACTCTTTTTGCTCCATAATTCTATTCTATCGCCATTACCACACACCTTCACTTCCTTTTTCAAATCAGCATAATCCACCAACACTTTTGGCACTAACATTCTTCCGGCTCCATCTAACTCTACTACTGTTGCGCCATTGTTAAACCTTCTAACAAACTGCTCATTCTTTTTGATAAATCGATTTAGCTTTCCCAACTGCCCTGAAATTTTATTCCATTCACTCATCGGGTAAATCACCAAGCAATTTTCAAAGACATTTCTGTTCACCACAAAACCCTCATGCATTACTTCTGCAAGCTGCTTTTTAAGACCACTAGGAAACATGAAACGCCCCTTAGCATCTAGTTTACAATCGTATTCTCCTAAGAGATTGAGCATCAGATTTTTTTGTTTAAGGGCTAAAAGTAAAAAATATTTTCCCACTTTATGACACATTTTACCACATTTTCCCACTTTTGTTGAAAACTTTTATCGGTTTTACTTTTTTATGACCTGAATAAAATTGATTGACAAAAACTTAAAGTGCTTATTTGATGTGGGTTCGCTTAATTTTTTTGTTTCTATTTTGACAATACTTTTAAATCTTTAAATTTGAAGGTTAGAAATGCTTAGATAAGATGAGTCTTCAAAATCAAATTATAAAAGAAAACGAGTTTGAGTACCTTGAAATTGGTTCGGGACATCCAGTAGTTGTTCTTCACGGATTGTTTGGCGCTCTAAGCAATTTTGAGGATTTAATAGCACATTTTAGCAAAAAATACAGGGTTATTGTTCCTATTATGCCGTTGTATAGTTTGCCTATACTTAGCACAGGCGTAAAAACATTAGCTGAGTTTATTGAAAGCTTTGTTGATTATAAGCAATTAAATAATTTTTCGCTTTTGGGAAATTCTTTAGGCGGGCATGTTGGCTTGGTTTACACTCTAAAAAACCAAGAAAAGGTTCATTCATTAATATTAACGGGTAGCTCGGGTTTATATGAAAATGCTTTTGGCGGAAGCTTTCCGAGAAGAGAAGATAAAGAGTTTTTAAGAAATAAAATTGCCGTTACGTTTTACGACCCAGCTTTGGTTACGGATGAATTGGTAGATGAAGTTTTTGAAATAGTAAACAACAAAGAAAAATTGGTTCGGATTTTAGCAATGGCCAAATCAGCTATACGACATAATTTAAAAAATGACCTGGCACAATTTACTTTACCTGTTTGCCTAATTTGGGGTAAAAACGACAACATTACTCCGCCTGAAGTGGCCGAAGATTTTCATAAAAATATGGTAAATAGCGATTTGTACTGGATAGACAAATGCGGCCATGCACCAATGATGGAGAGACCTGTAGAGTTTAACCAAATTTTATCGAACTGGTTAGAAACCAAATTTCCTAATCTGTAATTGTGGAGATAAAAACCGCCACCTTTGTTAAGAGCAGTGCTAATCTGGCAGAATGCCCCAAAGACAATATTCCTGCTTTTGCATTTATTGGCAGAAGTAATGTGGGTAAATCTTCTTTAATAAATATGCTTACCGGAAACGGAAAGTTAGCTAAAACCTCATCTACACCCGGAAAAACACAGTTGATTAATCATTTTTTGATTAACGAAAAGTGGTATTTGGTTGATTTACCCGGCTATGGCTATGCTAAAGTTTCTAAAAAAGACCGAGCCAAGTTTCAATTAATGATAAATACGTTTATCAAAAAAAGCCCAAATTTATTAGGCACTTTTGTGCTAATTGACAGCCGCATACCACCCCAAAAAAATGATTTAGAATTTATGGAATGGTTGGGCACAAATGGCATTCCGTTTTGTATGGTGTTTACCAAGCTAGACAAAATATCTTCTTCGCAATACAACAAAAACTTATTGGTGTATAAAAAAGAAATGGAAAAAGTATGGGAAGAGTTTCCTACTTTTTTTAGTTCTTCCAGCAAAAACGAAGCAGGTAAAGTCGATATTTTAAACTTTATTGGGAAGGTGCAGGAGGCTGAAATATAGTCATCACTTTGTATAATATACTACCATTTTTATCTCTCAACATATGCTAAAAACATTATCTAATTACTCACACTTTAATAATATAATTTTATCATTCATAACTTCCAAAATAAGTGTATCTACTGTCAGTAATTTAATTTTATAAAGTTCTTCCATTTTTCCAAAATAATTTGGAGATTCTATTATAGAGTCAACGATGTTATATTTATCTACTGACACAAATCCTCCATCTAAATTATACAATCCCATAGAATCAGATGAAAAAATTACGAGTTTTCCTTCCAATGGAATTATTCTTTTTATTTCGGAATGTCTGTTATCAACCACACACCATTTTCCAATAACTTTTTTATTAAAACTAGATTTATTTATACAACTAGTTAAAATAATCAGAATAATAAATTTAAGTATGGCTATTTTTTTCATTGATACTTATTTCTATACAAAAAAAGGAGCCGAAGCTCCTTAAGTATTTTTATTAAATTCTTTTAATTACTCAATTAAAGTAACGGTTCCTTGCTGAGAGTAATCTGCACCGTCACTCTTTGCTACTAAAGTGTAGTAATACGTTCCTTCAGAAGCAGGCTCACCGGCAGAAGTTCTTCCGTCCCAAGCAATTTCAGGAGCAGATGTAGAGAAAATTACTTGTCCCCATCTGTTGTAAATTACTAGGTCAAACTCTATAATACCGTCAGAAGAAATTAAGAATAAGTCATTCATTCCATCACCGTTTGGTGAGAATACATTTGGCACAAAAATGCCTTCTGTATTAATTAACACATACGGCTCGGTAGCAAAATTTTTCCAACCCGGAGTAACCATAGTGTTGTAATCTGTTCCTTTTCTATGCTCTGCTTTAGCTATATCATTCCACATAGCTGTAGTAGGCGAAGCCCATTGTGCTTTAGAATAATATTTTTCTCCGGCTTTCACATCATAAGCAATTGAAATAGTAGCAGGTGTTTCACCTGTAGTTCTACCAATATTATGATACCAATCATTATTTGGGGTACAAGGACACATTTTACCGTTGTAAGAAGATAAATCTAAATTATCTACATCAGCAGAATGATTAACTAAGTTAGCTACATACACATTTGTATCGGCTTCAGTTGGGGTTAAATTCACCTCTCTGTATCTTCTGGTTAACAATGAAGATCCTGTTGGGAACATATAGGTAGAAGTTGAGTTAGTAACTCTGGCTAATCTTCCGGTTGCTACGCTACTAACAAAACCTTCAGCTCCATAGGTATTATCATGAAGGATAGCGTTAGTGGCAGTATTAGTAACTAACATCGTATTTACATCAGTTGCTAATTCCAAGCCGTTTAATTGAAGTGTATTAGTAGTAATGGCATCAATGGTTTGAGTTTTAATACCCGTTCCGGAAATTTCTAAATCGTTAAATGAAGTAATTACCGAACCCGTAATGTTTTGGTTTCCACCGCTAAGATTTACTAGACTATTTCCTGAATTAAAAATACTGTTGTTAATCCAGTCGCCTTGCACCATATAAACACCGTCTCCAGAAACCACAGAAGCGTTATTAATTGTAAAATCTCCGTTAGCAGTGCTGTTGGCAGTTGTAGTAGTTCCATTATTAAGGAATGTGGCAGTAGCGCCATTCATTTCAGCGTCTCCGTTAACATGTAAAATACCGCCTGCCGTAACAGCCATAGTACCTCCATTGTTAAACAAAACTTGAGCATTTACTAATGCTGCAGAGAACAAAGAAACTAGAACAAATACTTTTTTCATAGTCATTTTTTTAAAGCCGAATACCAAAAATAAACATTTTTAGCAATATTATACAAACATCTTAAACTTTCTTATTGAATTTTAAGTGTTTGGGCAAATTTTCTAATGCTAGACGCAAAAACCTCATCATTGGTTGCACGCTCCATAGTATCTGCCATAGTCATTAAACTTTGCTGGCAAAATTTTTTCATTTCATCTACTTTCATCTCTTTGTCCCACAGGTCTATACGCAAGGTATTGTTTTCCTTTTCATCCCAAATAGCCAACATAAAAGCTTTGCATTTATTAAGGTTTTCTTGTCCACCGTCAGGTGCTTTCCATGCTATGTTTTCGGGAATCAGATTTTCATCTAAATCAACTTTAATAGTAATTTCTGAAGATTTTTTCGACATTATTTTGAGGGTTTATATTTTGAGACTTGTAATATTTTTTGACTGTTTTCTTCCAACAAAATCTTTTCGAGCGGCAAATCGGTATTTTCGGCATACTTTCTTACTATTTGCCACCCTACCCAATGACCAATTTTTCCGGGTGAACCATCAGGAAATCCGGGAGTAAATGGGCCTTCGCCTATGTATTTTTTAATGTTTTTGGCATCAGAAGAAAAAATCAACTCTTTTTGCATTAAAAACTCCCAAACTTGAGGTTCGTTATCAAAGCACCACTTTAAATGCTGGCTGCTATATCCAATTTTTATAGAATCTTCTCTAAATGGGGTTAATAAATCTAGTGCATAGAGTAGCTTCCCATGATAAATCATTTCATCTAAAACCATAGTACCTGTTGGTTTTAAATTAAACTGCTCATTTACCCAGGCAGACATAGCATCTGTGATGATGTTTTCTTTATTCATGCTTACCTTTTTGTAGCCCGGAATAGTAAGTAAATCATAATACTCACAGTTACTTCCCAAATATTTTTCAAGTGGAATAGCTAATAAACTATCGTACACAACAATAGGATAGTTGAAATGAGAATAAAAAGAAACAATTTTCGGCTGAGGCAAGTCTGGCATATAATGCTTCACATATTTAAAGGATTTTATAAAATCCGCCTCAACGCTTTCTAAATTAGCATATTTATCTATCGTAAAATTATAGGCCTCCAGCACATTTTTATCATTCAAAAACATTTTAAGATAATAAGACATGGCAGGGTCTTGGTAATTACCTACTTTAATTATTTCTTCAGTGAAGGAATGATAAAATAAGCCATATTTTTGGTTAAGTTCACTTAAGCCCTCCTCAATGGAATCGGAATTTTGTAAAACAAATAAGTCTTTCTCAAAACGATTAATCTTAATATCTACCGAAACATGACTTAAGTCTAATTCCTTATTATCACTTTCAGTTTTGCAGGAAAAAAGAAAAACCAAAAGAATTAGAAATAAAATTTTGGGAAGTCTATACATTATATACATTCAAAAACCTTAATATTGCATTATTAATAAAGCTACAAAAATATGAAACCAGTTCAATCTTTCTTTATTTTAAGTGTATCACTTATTTTTTTAACAGCAAATGGTCTTAAAGCCCAAGATGATTTTGATAAAAAATTTAGATTTGGGTTAAAAGCTGCGCCAAGCTTAAACTGGTACAAGCCAGACAACGTAAAGAAATTTACAAGCAATGGAACTGCTCTTAAATTTGGTTTTGGTTTAATTACTGAATTTAGATTATCGAACACTGTTTATTTTACAACAGGTTTGGAACTAAATTATGACGGTGGAAAATTAAACTTCCTGGATTCTACCTATTATGCTTTAGATAAGGATGAAGCCTTTATTGAAATTAAAAAAGAAGGCGACTATATTGCGCCTGCTAATCCTGCGGACACTTCTGGTATTGGTTATCAGTTAAAAAACAGAACGTATAACGTAACTTATGTAAACATCCCGTTAATGTTTAAAATGAGGACCAATGAAATTGGATACATAAGATACTATGGTCAATTTGGCGTTAATGCAGGAATTAAAACAAAAGCTAGAGTTGATGATGAAACTTACCTAGCAGCAGTTGCCAATTCACCCATCGTACAAAAAGAAGACCTTGACCTTGATAAGGATATGAACTTATTCCGATTCCAATTACATATTGGAATGGGTGGCGAATATAGTTTAAGTGGTTCTACTGCTTTTGTATTTGGCGTTGGGTACAATCTCGGATTTTCAAACGTAATAAGAAAAGAATCTAGATACTTATATAACGTTGAAACTGTAAGCAACAATTTTATAGCTGACATCACTAAACAAAATGCTACAGCTCACAACGTTGTGCTTAACCTTGGTATTATATTTTAACCTATCACGCTAAATATTCATGCAGGTTAGTAAAACTATAGAATATATAGTTAGTTGGCTATTGGATTACTCTAACCAATCTAAAACAAAAGGGTTTGTGATTGGTGTTTCCGGTGGTATAGACTCTGCGGTAACTTCTACACTTTGCGCCAAAACAGGAAAAGCGGTTATTGCCTTAAATATGCCTATTCGACAAAAGCCGGAGCAATTTAAGCTGGCAGAAACCCAAATAGATTTTCTTAAAAAAAACTATTCAAATGTTACAGGTATCAAACAAGATTTATCTGAAGTTTTTTCATCTTTTGAAAATGCTATTCCTAAAGACATCCAAGCAAACGGATTATCCATGGCTAATTCGCGTTCTCGCTTAAGAATGCTTACGCTTTATGCTTACGCAAGCCATAATGGAATGTTAGTAGCAGGCACGGGAAACAAAATTGAAGATTTTGGTGTAGGCTTTTTTACCAAATATGGTGACGGAGGAGTTGATTTAAGCCCTATTGCCGACTTAAAAAAATCGCAAGTTTACGCTATTGCCAAGGAGCTAAACATTGATACTTCTATTCAAAACGCACAGCCAACTGATGGACTTTGGGATGCTGATAGAACAGATGAAGAACAGCTTGGCGCTAGCTACGAAGAGTTAGAATGGGCAATGGACTATTTAAACTCTCCGGCAAATATTTCCTTAACTGAACGGCAAAAAAAAGTAATTGAAATTTATCTTTCTTTCAATAAAGCTAATAAACATAAAATGATTGAAATTCCTGTTTGTAAAATTCCTTTACACTTATTGTAAGCTTAATTACTTTCTGGTGCTAGTCTTAGAGTAAGACCTTCCAAATCATCTGCTAATTTAATTTGACAACCTAATCGACTGTTTTGCTCCACAAAAAAAGCTTGGTCTAGCATATCTTCTTCCGCATCAGAACGGCTAAAAATATCATGGCTAGATTCAATATAACAATGGCAGGAAGCACACATCGCCATTCCTCCACAGGTTCCTTCTACAGGCAAATCGTTTGCTTTACAAAGCTCCATTACATTCATATTAATATCTGTTGGAGCTTCTATTTTATGCTCAACTCCTTCTCTGTCTATTATGGTTACATTAATTAACGACATCTAAAATCCTTGAATACCATTAACGGTAGTATATTTTAATACAAAATTTTTATCAGGATATATTCTTTTAAAAGCTGACTGGCACATTAGTGTTGCTTCATGAAAACCACATAAAATTAACTTCAATTTACCGGGATAAGTATTAATATCGCCAATTGCATAAATGCCTTCTATATTGGTACTATAATCAAATGTATTTACCTCAATTGAGTTTTTATCAATGTTCAACCCCCAATCTGCTATTGGTCCTAATTTTGGCGAAAGACCAAAAAGCGGAACAAAATGGTCTGCCTCTTTTGAAATAATTCCATCTGTTTGATGTTTTATTTCTACTACTTTTAAATGTCCATTTCCACTTAATCCAATAACCTCTGAATTTGTAATTAAATTTATTTTTTTGTTTGAGGCCAACTCCATTACTTTTTCAACTGAATCAGGAGCTCCTCTAAATTCAGTTCTTCTGTGAATTAAAGAAACTTCAGAAGCCACATTTGTTAAAAATATTGACCAATCAAGAGCTGAGTCGCCACCTCCTGCAACAACAACTTTTTTATTTCTATAAAACTCAGGGTCTTTGATAATGTATTCTACTCCTTTGTCTTCAAAGTCTGAAAGATTTGCAATAGGAGGTTTTCTAGGTTCAAAACAACCCAACCCACCGGCAATAGCAACCACAGGAGCAATATGTTCCGTTCCTCTATTAGTAACTACTTTAAATTTTCCGTCTTCTGTTTTCGATATTGTTTCACATCTTTCGCCCAAAGTAAATCCCGGCTTAAATGGAGCAATCTGTTTCATTAAATTCTCTACCAATTCTCCGGCAAGAATTTCAGGAAAACCCGGGATATCATATATCGGCTTTTTAGGATAAATTTCTGTAAGCTGTCCGCCTGCTTGAGGTAAATAGTCGATTAAATGACATTTAAGTTTGAGTAAACCGGCTTCAAAAACAGTAAAAAGTCCACAAGGTCCAGCGCCTACAATAATTATATCCGTTTCTATAGGTTTCATAATGGGTGCAAATTTAATAGTATTTTAGTTATTAATGATTTTAAAGTGCTTGGTAATGGTATTTAGCTGTTGAACTTTTTCTTTGAAGCCCAACTTTAATTTAGACCTAATTTCATAAAGGTTCTCCAGCGATTCGTCAACTTCATCAGGAATAATTTCTTCAAATAATTCTCTGAATCGTTTTGCCATAGTGGGCGATTTACCATTTGTGGAAAAAGCTATTTTTAAATTTCCTTTAGTTACAATACCTCCTAAGTAAAAATCACACAAATCCGGAGTATCTGCAACATTGACAATTTTTTGGAACTGTTTAGCCAATTGATATATCTCTTGATTAATTTTCTTATTTCCGGTAGCTGCAATAATGATATCGTACGTTACAATATCTTGTGCTTGAAACTCTCTGTGCTTTAATTCCAAAAAGTAATGATTAGACAAAAAGTCCTTTATTTCATTTTTAATTTTTGGAGCAATTACCGTTACTCTGGAATCAGGGCTGCTTTTCAATAAAAAGTTTAATTTTTCTAGTGCAACGTTTCCTCCGCCAACTACTAATATTTTGAGTTGATTTGTTTTTAAAAACACCGGAAATAATTCATTTTTAGTTTTCATTTTTCTTAGTTTAACAGATAATGTTTTTCAATTTCCTTTTTTAAATTTTGCGTAATAAATGAAGGATGAAGTTTTACGTTTTCTCCCACAACTATAATAGCCGGAGAGGATAGTTTATTGTCTATCACTTTTTGTTGAATATTCTCTATTTTACCTAGCACCACTTTTTCGTTTTTCAGAGAACCATTTTGTATTAAAGCAACAGGCATATCTTCTTTACCTATAGCTTTAAAAACTTCTACTATTTGTTTTAGTTTACTAACTCCCATTAAAATTACTATGGTAGCAGAAGTTTTGGATGCTTGAATTAAATCGTTTGATAATTGATGTAATGAGTTTGTTCCCGTAATTACCCAAAAGCTCTCGTTCATCCCTCTTATAGTTAAAGGAATTTTTTGAAGCGCTGTTAAGCCTGTAGCACTACTGATTCCGGGCACAACAGCCGATTTAATTCCAAATTGTTTTGCAAACTCTATTTCTTCGTAACCTCTCCCAAACACAAATGGGTCACCGCCTTTTAAGCGAACTACTTCCCCTTTTTCTAACGCCTTTTTAACTATTAGTAAGTTAATTTCATCTTGAGAAAAAGAGTGTTGTTGATATCTTTTTCCAACAAATATTTTTTCTCCATTTGAATACTCTAACAAGTCAGGATGAACTAACGCATCATATAAAACTACTTTTGCCTCAATTAAAGCTTTTATTCCTTTTATTGTGATGAGCTCAGGGTCTCCGGGTCCTGCTCCCACAAGTGTTAGTTTTGCTTTTGATTTATGCTTTATAGTAATCATTGATAACAAGTTTATTTGGTTCTAATTTATTTTGGTTTCTGTACTCTATTGCTTTTAATAAAAAAGTATTTGCCTTTTCAATAAAAAATTTGGCAAAGCTTATTGTAGGTTCATTTTCTTTAATTTTTAACACTAAACTTTCAAAGCTTTCGTCTAAAAAAAACTTTCTGGTTTGAATAAATTTTTCATCAAAATTTTGAATAATAGAATAGTGAGAATTGCTAGCAATGTCTTCTGAAAGCAAAAGCGCTTTTGCTGCAACTATAAAAGAAGCATAGGTATGGTATGCCGCATCTGAATACTGGTTTTCTAAAAAACTAGCGTGAGCCAATTCTAACTTTTCTTCAGCACTTTTAAAAATACTATCTACTACATCAAGCATTACTCCGGCACATTCCCCTACTCCAATTTCGGGAGTAAAGCCTTGACTAGCACCCCAATCAACATATTCTTCTTCCTTAATCTGTGAAAGGTCAGAAATAGGCTTTAGTAAGTCATAGAAATAAATTTTTCCGTTACGTAAAAAGTAATAATTAAAAGGTTCTTCCTCTTCTCTATTTTCTAAATAGTCATTTAATAAAAAGCTAATTGCATTTAAGATTCTCTTCGTTGGCAGCTTTATTATTTTTTCTGCTATCAGTCCATTTCCATTTTTATCAACTCCTCCTCCCAACACTAATTGCATTGCCGGAACAACTAAGCCATTATGTTTAATAGAGCTACCATGTAAACCTATACTAGCTGCCATGTGCTGCCCGCATGAATTCATACACCCGCTAATTTTTATGGATATATCATTTTCAAAAATTAAATCATAAAAGTTTTTATGAATAAAATCTTCTATTTCCACTGCAAGATGTGTACTATTCGTTACTGCCAAATTACAGGTGTCTGAACCCGGGCATGCTGTTACATCATTTATTGAATCAAATCCGGTGTCTGCCAGTCCTATTCTTTTTAATTCTGAATATAATTTATAAAGTTCTCCGTGTGGAACGTACTTTAATAAAATTCCCTGATTTATGGTTAGCCTTAACTCTGTTGAAGCGTAGTTTTTTATTGCCTCTACAAATTCTCTTGCTTTTTCAGATGAAATATTTCCCAACTTAATTTTTACATAAACTCCAGAAAAACCCTCCTGTTTTTGATTGAACACATTTGTTCTTCTCCATGCTAAAAAATCAGTATCTTCTAACTCTAAATGATGTGAATTAAATTCAGAAGGAATAAATATATCGGTATTTTCCAGCTCTAATTTACTTTTTGGTATTACTTTCTTTTCTTCTTCAACAAGCTCTAAAAACTGTTCTAATCCAATTGACTTAACCAAGAACTTCATTCTTGCTTTAAACCTTTTTTCTCTTTCTCCATATCTATCAAAAACTCTTATTACCGCTTCAGAAAACTGCAAAATATCTTCTTCCGGTAAAAATTCATAAGCCGTTTGAGCAATAATACTTTGGGCTCCCAAGCCTCCGCCTACTACCACTTTAAAGCCTCTTGTTTTAGCGCCATTTTCATTTTTAATTTTTGGAATAAACCCTATGTCATGAAAATAGGTAAATGCAGAATCGCTTTCGGAAGAAGAAAAAGCAATTTTAATTTTCCTTCCCATATCATTACCTACAGGGTTATTTAAAAAATGATTAAAAAATGCTTTTACGTAGGGTGATACATCAAATGGTTCATTAGGGTCAATCCCTGCTATTGCTGAAGCAGTTATATTTCTAACCGTATTGCCACAAGCTTCCATTAAGGTTATACCCGCTTCATTTAGTTGTTCCCATACTTTTGGACTATCTACTAATCTAACGTGATGAAGTTGGATGTTTTGTCTGGTTGTGAGGTGTAAATTTCCGTTAGAATATTTGTCACTTACGTCAGCTATTTTTAAAAGTTGATTTGTGGTAAGTTTTCCAAAAGGAATTTTGGTTCTAATCATTTGAACACCCTGTTGACGCTGCCCATAAACCCCTCTAGTTAATCTAAACAATTTAAACTTTTCCTCATCCAATTTACCTAATTGAAAATCGACAATTTTTGATTTAAGTTTTTGTATTTCTTTTAATGTATTAATGCTACTCATTTTTTTCTCTTTTATTATTCATAAAAAAAGCCTTCATTTTGTGAAGGCCTATCATTTCATTTGATAATTGAAAGTACCCTCAACATAGTTGAATTAATGCACAACACATTTCCATTTTAGTATATCTTTTATTCATGTTTAATTTTTTCATTTTGATATTTTTTAAAATAAAAAAGCCTTTCCGTAGGGAAAGGCTGACCAAAAAATTTAATATTTTAGAACAATACTCTCCCTATATGCTTTTAGCACAACACATGTTGCAACACATAAACATATAGACATAAGTTTGTTTCATGGCGACAAAGTTAAAACAACTAAAATTACATTTCCAAACATTATTTGGATTTTTTTATTTATTAAAGTTTGTTGCAATATAAATTTGATAAATTAGGATTTAGTAAAATATAATTATAGGAATGATTTTATATCTTTACTAAACAAACCCATTATTTTATGCGAAAAATATTTACCGTTGGTATTTTAACTGCCTTTTCATTTGAATTGTTGGCAGGAGGATTTCAAATCAATCAACAAAGTCATAAAGCAACCGGCATGGGTGGCGCATTTACAGGATTGTGTATAGATGCGTCTTCTATATTTTACAATCCGGGAGGTTTGTACAAATTAAAAGGACATCAGTTTACAGGCGGCTTTACTCTAATTGACCCTCACGTATCTTTACAAACAGATGCTAATGATAATATTGATCAAACTACAGGAAACGCTACTCCATTTCACTTTTATTATTCCGGTCAATTTATCAATGAAAAGCTACGAATTGGGTTTGGTGTAAACAATCAATTTGGTTCTAGCTCATCTTTTGACGATGACTGGGAAGGAAGATTTATTGTTCAAAACATCGGGCTTCAAACGTTTATGTTTCAGCCAACTGTTTCGTATGCAATACTTGATGAAAAACTTAGTATTGGAGCAGGCTTTGTGTACACAGCAGGAAATTTTCATTATGAAAAAGGTGTGCCGTTAGCTTCAAAAGATAATGAATACGGAAAAGCAACATTAAGCGGTAGCGGTAATGCTATGGGGTTTAATGTTGGCGTTTTTTCAACTCCGTATAAATTAGAAAAAGAAGACTATGTTTTCTCTGTTTCAGTAGGTTTAGATTATAGACATAAATTAAAAATGGATTTGGATAATGGAAATGTTGATTTTACGGATATTCCTAGTTCACTAAGAGATAAGTTTCCTGAAAGCACAGGGTTTACTTCTTCACTTACTTTACCCGCTGTGGCTTCAGGCGGTATTGCACTAACCTATGAAAAACCTGAGAAAATTAAAGTTGACTTATTGTATGACTTAACAAGAACTTTTTGGTCTTCTTACGATACTTTAGCTTTTGATTTTGAAAATGCAGATACTCCGGACTCTAAAACTCCGAAAAACTGGGAAGATGTTTTTGTTCATAGAATTGGATTAAACATTACTTATAAAGAATTTATTTCTGTTAGAGGAGGAATATATATGGATCAGTCTCCTATTCCTGACGGAAGAGTTAGCCCTGAATTACCGGATAACAGTCATACAGGATACACTGCCGGAATTGGTGTAAATATTACTGACAATATTTCTGTTGATTTATCTTATTTGCGTTCTGCTTTTGAACGTCCAAATGCTTCATTAACTACAGAAGGTTTTACCGCAAGCTATAGAAGAATTGTAAATGTTTACGGTATAGGTATTAACGTGAAGTTTGGCGAAAATAAAACTACCGAAGCACCATCAATAGAGTGATTTTTATGAATAATAATTTTATTACAATGAAAAAAATACTTCCAATTTTTATTCTCAGTTTAACTATTTTGAGTTGTACAAAAACTCAGTTTGAGGATAGAGTTAAAAATACCGGTTCAATAGATGTTTCCAACTATGTTTCGGTTGGAAACTCTTTAACACAAGGATTTCAAGACAATGGACTTTATGCTGAAACTCAAGCATGGTCTTATCCTGCTTTAATTGCTCAACAAATGAAATTGGCTAATCCAAATATGCCCGATTTTAAACAACCTATGGCAATAGGAAATGGTTCCGGTTATATGCATCTCGAATTCATAGATAATGAGATAACTCCTATCAGACCTGATGATCCGACTTATGGTGGTCCATATCGTGAAGATCCCACTTGGCCTGATTGGCAAGATTACGTAAAAGGGCCTAAATACAATAATTTAGGTATTGCCGGAATTCAATTGAGAAACGCTATAGGGTTAGATAATAATCAAAGAATTTACAATCATGTTTTTTTGGATGGAATTAGTACACTTAATATTCAAGGAAATCCTTACGCTCGATTTTTAGATTGGGGAGATTCGCCATTACTATTTGGTACTCCAAAAGAATATGTAGATCACATGCGAGAAAGTAATGCAACCTTTTTTACAAATTGGCTTGGCAATAACGATGTACTTGGGTATGCAACCTCAGGTGGAGATGAAGGTGAATTCACTATTCCTTTTGTTGGAACGTTTAAAGCATCTGAATTAACTCCAGTTGCTGAATTTCGCCAAAAATATGACTCCGTGCTTTCTGCATTAACAGTTAATGGAGCTAAAGGTGTTTGCGCTACTATTCCTGATGTTACTTCTATTCCATTATTTAATACCGTAACATTAGAGAGCTTAGGTAAAGATATCTGGATATATGAAAATGACGGCTCAACAAAAAGATTAGCTGAGGAAGGCGATTTGATTTTATTGACTGCTCTTACTGAAATAGAAGATAATGGTAAAGGCACAGAAAATGACCCTTTGCCTCATACCTTAGTTTTGGATAAAGCCGAAGCAAAAAGAGCACAAGACCATACCATACTCTTAAATAATGAAATCAAAGGTTTAGCCGCTAAATATGGTGTTCCTGTGGTGGATACATATGAAATTTTAAAAACTTTTGAAAGCGGAATGAAAATGAGTGGTATCGACCTAAATATTAAATATGTTGAGGGCGGTTTGTTTTCTTTAGACGGTGTTCATCCAAACCCAAAAGGATATGCAATAGTTGCAAATGAGTTTATTAAAGTAATTAATCAGTCTTATGGTGCTAATATTCCGTTGATAGACATCACAAGGTATAGAAGCGTTATATTTCCTAATTAAGTATTATCATGAAAGAATACGAAAAAGACGACATAAAAGTAATTTGGGAAAGCTCTAAGTGTATTCATTCGGGTATTTGTGCAAAAGGCTTAGGAAAGGTTTTCAAACCAAAGGAACGCCCTTGGATTCAGACCGAAAATGCCGGTAAAGAAGATATTATTTCTCAAGTAGAGCAATGCCCTTCAGGAGCACTTTCCATTAAGCGATAAAAATTTATTTTCACTGTTTTGTAAAAGTGATTTGTTTCTAGTATAATTTTGTGCCAATTATTAAAACTAATTGGATACAGTCAACTTATTTGGCTACCTTTTATTCCGATATCGTAAACTCCCTATCCAGAAATTTCTTTTTAAATTTTTAAGCCCATTAACAGGGCATCATCAATTATTTTTTAACTTAAAAAAATGTCTATGTCAATCTTAATTGTATTGGTTTTTATTATTGGTTATTTAGCAATAGCAGGAGAACATGCTATACGCATAAACAAAGCAGCAACTGCTCTTATTACTGGAGGTATTTGCTGGACTATTGTAGTTTTAGGAAGTTCTACATTTTTTCCGGAAAATGGACAAGAAGTAATTGAACACGCACTTTCACATCATTTAACTGAAATTGCCAGCATATTATTTTTCCTTATTGGTGCTATGACTATTGTTGAAGTAATTGACGCACATGAAGGGTTTAGCATAATTACTGACAAAATAAACACCAAGAGCTACATAAAACTACTATGGATTATTGGCTTGATTACTTTCTTCTTTTCTGCCCTTTTAGATAACTTAACTACAGCCATCGTAATGTGTGCTTTGCTAAGAAAACTTATTAAAGACAATCATATTTTAATGTTGTTTGGAGGAATCGTAATTATTGCTGCCAATGCCGGTGGTGCTTGGTCTCCAATAGGTGATGTTACAACTATAATGTTGTGGATTGGCCAACAAATATCTGCCTATAATGTGGTAATTAAATTATTTATCCCAAGTTTAATATGTGTTCTTTTACCATTAGCATTTAGCACACTTGTATTAAAAAGATTAAACAAAACCATTGAAAAAGATGGTTTTGGAAAAGATGAAGTATCTCATTTCACTAATTTCGAGCGAAAACTAATTTTAGCTTTAGGTGTGTGCGGACTTTTATTTGTGCCTGTTTTTAAAACCGTTACTCACCTTCCTCCATACCTTGGAATGATGATTAGTTTGTCTGTTGTTTGGATAATTTCTGAGCTTTTACATCGGAAAAAAGATCATGAAAAAATTAAAAATGCAACTATTACAAATGTGATATCACGTATTGACGTGCCAACGGTGCTTTTCTTTTTAGGTATTTTACTAGCCGTAGGAGCTTTACAAACCATAGGACATTTAGGACTATTGGCAACTTGGTTGGATAATACCTTCGGAAATATTTACCTAATAAACTTAATCATTGGTGGCTTATCTGCAATTGTAGATAACGTTCCTTTAGTTGCTGCAGCAATGGGAATGTATTCTTTGGAAACATACCCACAAGACCATTTATTTTGGGAATCTCTTGCGTTTTGTGCAGGAACCGGAGGAAGTATGTTAATTATTGGTTCTGCTGCCGGTGTGGCTGTAATGGGCATTTTAAAAATTGATTTTATGTGGTATTTAAAAAATGTGAGCTGGCTTGCTTTAATAGGATATCTTGCAGGAATGGCTGCTTTTGTATTACAAAACAAACTGTTTTAAATGATTTGGCTATTTTTAATAGTATTTGTATTAATTCTTCTATTTATTGATTTATCTGTTCTTCATAAAAAAGGGGAGATAATTAATAATAAAAGAGCCGCATTCGAAACACTTCTTTGGGTTTTAGTTGCTTCGGCTTTTTCATTATTTATTTATTATGGATACCAAAATAATTGGATAAATAACCCAACTAATTTAACTGCCGAAAAAGCTGTTATAAAATATATTACCGGTTATTTAATTGAGCTTTCATTAAGCATAGATAACTTGTTTGTTATTGTAATGATTTTTTCAAGCTTCAAAATTCCAATGAAGTTTCAACACAGAGCACTTTTTTGGGGAATTCTTGGAGCAATTGTACTAAGAGGTATTACCATTGCTTTAGGAGTAACTTTGATTAATAAAGTAAGTTGGATTACTTACATATTTGGGTTATTCTTGTTATATACTGCTTTTAAAATGCTAGCAAAAGATGACGATAACAAGCCCTCTAAATTATCTGCTTACATTAACAAGCTTTTCAAAATAAGCCCTGAGTTAATTGAAGATAGGTTTTGGGTAGTTAAAAATGGTCTTAAAATGGCAACACCTCTTTTTGGAGCATTGGTTTTAATTGAGCTAACAGATTTAATCTTTGCATTGGATAGCATACCTGCCATTTTAGCTATAACTTCCGATCCCTTTTTAGTGTTTAGTTCTAATATTTTTGCAGTACTCGGTTTACGCTCAATGTACTTTTTTCTGGCTAATATGCTAGAGCGGTTTATTTACTTAAAATACAGTGTTTTTGCCATTTTAATATTCGTTTCCATAAAGTTAATTGTTATTCACTTTTTTGAATTTCCGGAGTGGTTTTCGTTGACTTTTATATTTGTCTCTCTTGTAATGGGAATTTTAATTTCATTAAAAAGAAAAAGTGTTGAAAGTGAAGGATAATTGTAAAAAATGGAGCATTATGATTGTTTCAGCTTTAATTGCTGCACTTTTTTCTATTTCAGGCAATAATTATTCTATTGAAACAATATCTAGTAATTATTTAAAAGAAGTTAAAGCTTCCCAACATAGTAATTTAAATACTTGTACGTTTGAAAAATACTATTTACCTCAATCATCAAGTGAAACTTTTCCTACTCCGACATTTAAGAAAATAGCTCATCAAGAGCATAAAATTCAATTATTTGAACATAGAATTGAGTATGGTTTTTACTATCAAAAAATAATTTATCATAAACTCAATCCCTCTGAAATAATTTTTCCCACCCACTTTTTTTGGTAAAATAATTTCCTCTCCTCTCTTTTTAAAACCGAATCAACATTCGGTTTAATCAAACTTATATTATTTAAAAAAAAATTAAACATGGAAATTACAACCACAATAATTGGGGTTATTTTATTAGGATTCTTTTTTGCTCCAATGTATTATGTAAACAAACGTTCAAAAATTTTAAACACAAAAAAACAATTGAACTTAAAAAAAATGGCCCTTGAAAATGGCTTTACTGTAGATGATTGCGAAGCATTTGGAGATAAAGCTATTGGTATTGATAAAACCAAATTAGCAATTGTATTTGCATCCGGAAAAGAGCTAAAAGATGAATTTAAAATTATTGTGTTAGGCTCTGTAAAAAAATGCAGCCTAAATAAAGTAGCGCGTGTTATGGGACACACAACCGTTATAGATTTTGTGGGTATTGATTTTTGGTTAAAAGATAACTCACCAAAAATTACCTTAGAATTATACAATGGTGAAAAAACATTACAACTAAACAATGAATTGCAAATAGCTGAAAAGTGGGTTAAACTAACCAATCAATTTATTTAGGTTAAACATCCCTCTCCGGAGGGGTGTTTTTTAATAAAAAAACCTCCAGGGCTTTACCTGAAGGTTTTTAAGAATTTACTTATATAGTTAAAAAGGGTGCTTATTTATTTGAACATGTTACCGGGCCGTATTTTCCCCATTGGTCATTCATGTCTGTCTCTAAGTTTTTATTTGCCTTCTTTTTACAAGATTCAGCTACTTTAGTTGCTCCTAAATCATCTGTGTAAGAACATTCTACACATTTTTTGCAAGAAGAAAGAGCTAATGTTGCTAGAAAAAGAAAGCCTATTATTTGAATTGTTTTCATCGTTGTGTTTTTTATAATTTATAATAATTAAAGTCCCTTTGTCCATCCGGCTGTCCAATCAGTTTGTGCAGCACCGATATAAGTAGCAGGTAAGAACCATGAACCTAAAGTAGTTGGGTCAGTAGCATTAGCAGACACTGTACCTACATAACCTGTTAAGCTTGGGTTAGCAGTGCTATTTGTTGGATCAGTAGAAAACGGAGCGCAATCTTTCCAAGCGGTTCCATTGTTATAAGAAATAGAGCTTTTCACTAATAATGAACCAGCATTCATATTTACTGTAGTGATTGAATCAGAAACTCTAATTCCATTTTTAGGGAAATTGGCTACGATAGCATTGTAAATTTTTCCTTTGGTTCCTTCTCTTAATCTCATACCTGTATTTTCGCCATCACCATCGTCAACTCCTAGGAAAGTTAAGTTTGATAAAGTTGGTTCAGAATAAGGTGTAAGTGAATTGTCATCTCCATTGTTATCAGCTTCAATTCCTCTGTCACCACCATCAGAGTTTTGTTGTACAATCCAAAATTGTCCGTTTCCTCTCCAGCCGTGTGTCCAGTCAAAAGAGTCATCATGATTACCTGAAGATACTGCATATCTTAAACTAACTGTTCCACCAAAAAACTCAAAACCATCATCAGAACCTCTGTAAGCTTGAAGATACTCCAATTTAGTTCCGCTTCCACAGCCATTAAATGAAAAACCATTTAACTCGTTGTCAGTACCTAAAATTTTTCCGGCATACTCAACTCTAACATATTTTAAAACTCCTGAGTTATCAGCATCATCAGTACCACCATAAGTTCCGGTACCACCTTCACCTTCTGCAGTTGCTCCGTTGTTAATTCTAGCATATCCGTTTACAATAATACCACCCCAATCTCCGGGAGCAGGGTTAGCTTTAATAGGTGTAAATATAATTGGGCAAGAAGATGTTCCTTCAGCCATAATTTTACCGCCTTGTTTAATAGATAAAAATGGCGTTGTACCATCATCAGCAGCATAAACTTTAGTACATGGTTCAATAGTTAAAGTTGCTCCGGGACCAACAAATACTCCACCTGAAAGCATCCAGTCTTTAGAAGCAGACATGGTAAAGTCTTCATTAATTGTTCCCTCAATTTGGCTAACCGTTGTACCATTAACCGTTTTATTTGTTATGACAAAAGTTCTAGAATTTAAATATTCACAAGAACCGTCATAAACTGTTGCATCAGCATCAAAATTACTTGCACTTGGGTCAGTACATCCTTTTTTCTTTCCACAAGAAGAAAGAATCACAACTCCTGCAAGCATTGTAAGTGATAAAATTTTTTGTGTTGTTTTCATTTTTCGTTTCGTTTTATTTTGAGGCAAAGGAATAGTTATTGCATTAAGTGGACGTCACCTAAATTTTATGAGTTTGTTGTTTTAATGTAAACTAAATGTTAATCGGGTTAAAAAGAAAAACCACTGCTATAATGCAAGTGGCTATATCATTCTAAAAACAAAAATTATTTGATGTCTGCTTTTTTATTAAACGGAATATTGTAGGCTACGCTAATTCCAACATCTGTTCCTCTTTTGTAGCTATTTATAGCTTCAAAACCCTGAGGTGTTTCTTGCTGTAACTGAATAGTTGGGTTTAATATATTTCTAGCTTTTAAAGATACTGTCCAGGTATTGTTAAACTCTAGAGATAAAACCGCATTCAATGTATTTACAGGTAATTCATACACGTCTCCTAATCCAAAAATTCCAACAGAATAAATTCTGGCTCCATAAACATTATAGGCTAATGACATATTCATTTTAGTAGTTTTCCCTACAAACTTCTCATAGTTTAAGTCAAAGTTTATAAGATAAGGAGAAGCGCCTTGTAAAGCTCTTTCAGTATTCGTTACAACATTTGTAACGGTAGTAGAATCACCCGACAGATTTACCTGAGAATAGATATAAGAAGCATTCATTCCTATTGATAGATCTCTAAGAATCGGAGTATTTTTAAATAAGCTATCTAATTTCTTTCTTACTTCTAACTCAACACCTGCTACATAAGCTTCGTTCGCATTTTGGAAAGATTGTAACTGACCACTGGCAGTGGCTAACATTGTTCTTTCTATTGGGTTTTGTAAATATTTTCCGAAAGCTGTTACTGCAACCAGCTCTCCTATTCTTGGAAAGAACTCATAACTTAAATCAGCATTATAGTTAGTTCCGTTAAGTAAAGCCGGGTTTCCTCTCGACTTCAACCCTGCAAAAAATTCTACATATTCAAAAGGTGCAACTTCTTTAAACCCTGGACGTGAAATTGTTTTGCTTCCGGAAAATTTCAAAAAATTATCTTCTTTAAGAGTTATTTTTGATGTCAATACCGGTAAAATATCTACCGACTCTAATTTTTCTTTTACAATAAAAATTGGTTGTTGTTGGTCTCTAAATTTAATTTCTTGATAACCTTGTTCTAGTCTGGCTCCGGCATTAATATTCAACCATTTGTAGGGATTAAACTCATTATCTATATAAAGAGCGTTAATCATTAGTAAGGCATTGTTTTTTGAAGCCGGGTTTGAAACTTCCTGTACTTTAAACAGTCCGCTTGCATGGTTTTCATTACTTAGTTGCTCATCAGGGTTTTCAACATTTACAGTTGGGTACTTATTATCTATTAAACTTAAGTCATAAGTAAACTGACTAAAATCAAATTCTCTTTGTTTATTTTTTTGTTGTGCACCCACTGTTACAGCCCATCCGGCAGACTCTTCATTTTGAATAATCACACCCTTTACGTGAACATCTTTTGTGATTTCTGTTTCATTTAATGAACTAAAAAATCTATGATTCTCTAATCTATCTACCGCATTAAATACATAACCGTTTTCATCGTACAAATAAACTAATTGTCTTCTATCCGGCTCTTTACTTTTAGCTATATTGCTTGATAAAGCCCAGCCAAACTTAATTCTATTATCTAGAAATTTATGTTCTCCAGCTATTTGATTGGCCATTAAGTTGTTTTGTACAAAAGTGTACCTTCTTGAAAAAATATTTTTTTGATAATCAAAGTGAGTTCCATCAGTTTCTCTAAAATCATCACTAGATATATTTGAGTAAAGAAAATTGTATGAAACTTTATGATTTTTATGGGGCTTGATGAGTAGGTTAGCCAAAGCAGAAGAACTTGTAGAAACATTATATCGGATAAAGTCATAATCTACTTGCCTTCTACTCTGAAGATTGATGATACGATATGCACCTTCTTGAATAGAGTTACTGTTGCTATGAGATACTAAGGCTAAAAACCCAATTCCGGTATTTAAATCTTCTTTATTAAACGTATTAATAAAATTACCTCCTAAAATTTGCACTCCGGAATTAAGAGGTGCTCTGGTAGTTATAGGGTTTAGATTATTGGCAAAACCTGTTCCGCCATCCTGCTCTTTGTTATAAGAACTATTATAGTTTTCTTCCGCAGCAACCTGACTTGGAATATCTCTTGTACCATCATCAAAGCCCAAATAATCATATTTACCTCCTGAATAAGTTTTAAAAAAAGATAGAAAAGAGCTAGTATTAAATCCACTTGATAATTGAACCTGAAACGTAGGTTCATCAGGGTAATCTTTTGTTTTAATGTCTATTGCCGCTCCTGAAAAGTCTCCGTACAGCTTTGGTGAATATGATTTATTAACCGCAATGTTACTCACTACTGATGTAGGAAATATATCTAATGGAATAACTTTTTTGTCAGGGTCAGGTGAAGCTATTGGCATTCCATTTAAGTAAGCTGAATTATACCTGTCTCCCATTCCTCTCACGTAAACGTGTTTTGAACCAACAACAGATAATCCCGCTACTTTTGTCAGTCCGGCTGCAACATCTGAAGAACCGGTTTTGGTTAATTCTTGTGCTCCAATCTGCTGCTGAATACCGCTAATTTCTTTTCTTTCCAATAAAAGCATGTTTTCAGACTGCATGTCTTTTTTTGCCTCAACGGTAAAAGCTTCAATATCTATTGCATCTTTTTCAAGGGTAACAGAAAGAGATTTTTGATTTCCGGCCTCAACAACTACAATTTGAGTATCCGGTTTGTATCCAATAAATGAAAATACAACATGATACTTTCCGGGTTTTAAAGAAAGATTAAATGCTCCGTCAAAATCAGTTGTGGTTCCGGCATAAGTTTCTAAAACTACTACATTTGCAAAAGGAACAGGTTCTTTTGAAGAATTGTTTACCTCATAAACTTTTCCACTTAGTGTTCCCTTACCTTCATTTTGTGCTGCAAAAGAAGAACTAAGTATAATTGTCAATAACAGTAATAAACTTACTTTTTTCATCATCTATATTTTATGATGCAAAAGACGGCTATTAACTTAACCATAGTGTTATTAGGGTGTTAACCTAAGATTAATTTTTACAGATTAAATCCGTGAATATTTAACATTGCGTTAACATGGTCGTAATAGCCCGTTGGTATTGAGGTTTTACATTTGCCAAAAGAATTTTTGATATAAGAATAATGCAAAAGATTTTATTAGTTGATGATGAGCCTGATATTCTTGAGATTCTAAGTTACAATTTAGAAAAAAGTGATTATTTGACCTTTACTGCAGAAAGCGGTTTAGAAGCCATTGAGTTGGCTAAGAAGGAAACTCCAGATTTGATTGTACTAGATGTAATGATGCCAAATATGGATGGCATAGAAACTTGCATAGAGTTAAGAAGTTTACCCGAATTATCTAATGCTATTATTGTTTTTTTATCTGCCCGAAATGAAGACTATTCTTTAATTGCAGGGCTTGATGCCGGTGCTGATGATTATATAACTAAACCTATTAATCCAAGAGTTTTTGTTAAAAAAGTTGAAACCCTACTAAAACGGAAAGGCGATAGGGAAAATGAAGTTACTATACCAACTAAGTCAATAGGAAACTTAATAATAGATAGTGAAAAATACCTTGTATTCAAAGGAGAGCAGAAAATAGAGTTCTCTAAAAAGAAGTTTGAATTACTAGCTCTCTTAGCTTCTAAGCCCGGTAAAGTTTTTACCAGAGATGAAATTTTAACTCAAATATGGAGTGATGATGTAATTGTGAATGACAGAACTATTGACGTACATATTAGAAAAATCAGAGAGCAGTTAGGCGATGATTATATCAAAACAATAAAAGGTGTGGGTTATAAGTTTTCAGCTTAGTTTTCTATCTAAACACCATAAGCCTATCTGAATCAAGTTTCAGAAAAATAAATAATAAGATAGTAAATGACCACATGGATGAACCTCCATAGCTTATAAATGGCAATGGTATTCCAATTACGGGTGCCAGTCCGATTGTCATTCCTACATTTATCATAAAATGAAAAAATAAAATGCAGGCTACAGAATAGCCATATATTCTGCTAAACTCAGAACGTTGCCTTTCTGCTAAAAACAATAATCTTAAAAATAAAGCTACATATAAAACAACAGTTACGAATGTTCCTAAAAAACCCCATTCTTCACCAATAGTACAAAAGATGAAGTCAGTACTTTGCTCCGGCACAAAGTTGAATTTTGTTTGCGTTCCTTCTAAAAAACCTTTTCCGCTAAATCCACCGGAACCGATGGCAATTAACGACTGTTCTAAGTTATATCCTGCTCCTTTCGGGTCAGACTCTAAGCCAAGAGTAATATTAATTCTTGAAACTTGATATGGCTTTAAAACGTTGTCAAAAAAGTAATCAATTCCAACAACCAACCCTAAGGCAATAATAAGGCCTCCGATGCAAACTATCCATGAGCGTTTTACTTTTCTTAGTATATAATAAACTAGTACTGTTATTCCTGTCAAAATGCCCATTAACAAATAAGTTCCCGAAAAAGTAAAATCAAACCATGTAAACTCTGATCGCCTCAGAATTAGCGTTAAAATAGCGATTAATGCTCCCCCTAAACCAAACAGAAGAATGTTTCCGTTTATTAGACCTTTTCTAAAAATAACCAAAATAAAAACGCCATATACAATAGCAGAACCGGTATCATTTTGCAGCAAAATAAACAATACAGGAACGGCAATTATAACTAGCGAAATTGCTTTAGCTTTTAACTCATTAAACTTAATATTAACTCCGCTTAAATATTTTGAAAGTGCCAGAGCAGTAGCAAACTTAGCAAATTCAGAAGGCTGCAAACTAAATCCTCCTATTTTAATCCAGCTTTTGGCCCCATTTACCTCATCTCCCGCAACAAATACAAAAAGTAAGGATAATATAAGTAGTCCGTAAATTACGTAAGCAAAGGTTGTGTAGAATTCTGAATCAATAGTAAGAACTACTCCGGCAATTACAATGCCGGCTATAATCCAAAGTAATTGTTTTCCGTAAAGTTGAGACATAGAAAAAATACTATGATGCAATTCATTATATACGGCCGCATATATACTTATCCAACCTATCATTACAAGAGACAGATATAAAAGTAAAGTAGGAGTATCTACATTTGATAATATGCTTCTACTTCTTCTCATTGCATATTTTTTCCATTAATAATATCTGCTTTTAATATTCTTTCCTCTTTTACTTTGTTTTTGATTTCGCCTGTTAAATATTTTTCAATCATTAAACTAGCTATTGGAGCAGCCCAAGTTCCTCCGAAACCAGCATTTTCAACATAAACCGCAATGGCTATTTTGGGGTTTTCCATTGGCGCAAAAGCTATAAATACGGAATGGTCTTCACCATGAGGGTTTTCTGCAGTTCCTGTTTTTCCACAAACGGTTATACTATCAATTTTTGCTCTTCTGGCAGTTCCTCCCGGTTCTTCCACAACTGCCCGCATACCTTCATGAATTACATTAAAGTAATTAGGAGAAACACTTGTATTAATTTTTGGGTAATATAATGGGGAAACAGTATCTGTCTCTTGAATACTTCTAACAACATGAGGTGTAAAGTAATAGCCTTTGTTAGCCATAATTGCGGCTAAATTTGCCATTTGAATAGGAATAACTTCCACCTCTCCCTGACCAATACTTAACGAGTAAATAGTAGAGTAAGCCCAACGACCTTTTCCATATACTTTATTATAATATGCCGGTGTTGGAATTCCTCCGCTGCTTACATTTGTTAAATCAATATTTAGCCTTTTTCCCAAACCAAATGTTTCAATATGTTTATTCCATAGACCCAAACCAATTTCCGTATCCTTAAAGTAATTATTACTTTTATTTTGATTAATTATTCTTCTGAAAACTGCATGAAAATAAGGGTTGCAAGAAAATTGAACCCCTTTTTTAACATTGGTAGCCATAGGATGATTGTGGCAGCCCACTAAAGATTTATTACAAGGAGCTCCATAATTTTCGGTAATTACTTCTTCTTCCATTGCAATTAATGCCTGAACTAATTTAAAAATACTTCCCGGTGGATATTTGGCCTGAAGCGCACGATTAAATAATGGGTTAAGAGTATCATTCAACTGAAGCTCTCTAAAGTTCTTATTTCTTTTTTTGCCTACTAGCAGATTATTATCAAAAGTCGGTGACGATACTAGGCTCAATATTTCTCCTGTTGCCGGCTCTATAGCCACAATACTACCCACTTTATTTTGCATTAAAAGCTCACCGTATTTTTGTAGTTCGGCATCAATAGTTAGATTTAATGAGCTACCGGGAACTGCAGTTGTATCAAATTTTCCATTTGCATAAGAACCTTTTTGGTTATTGAAAACATCTACCAATACTAGCTTTGTTCCTCTTTTCCCTCTTAAAACTTTTTCATAATATGCTTCAATGCCACTCCACCCTACAATATCACCTTGTCGATAATAATTGGCAGAATCTCTTTCCAGCATTCCCGGAGAAACTTCACCTAAATAACCGATAAGGTGAGCTGCAAAAGGCGGGTATTTTCTAAGGGTTGATGTTTCTGCATAAAAGCCAGGGTAATAGAGAAGCTTCTCTTGAATGATTCCGTAGGATGCTATGTCAATACCTTTTTCAAAAACTGAAGGCTTATATCTCCACTGCCCTTGGTTTGCTTTCTTAAACTTTGCACGAAAATCTTCTATGGAAATGCCAATCAAATTACAAAACTTAACAGTATCTAAATTTTTAACTTGAGATGGTATAACCATGATATCATAACCCGGTTCATTGGATACAAGTAACTTTCCGTTTCTATCATAAAACACTCCTCTAGAAGGATAGATATCAACCTTTTTAATGGTATTATTTTCTGAAGAAAGCTTGTATTTATCATTAATTACCTGAATGTAAAACAAGCGAATAAGGTATATAAAAGCTATAATAACAAATATTCCTCCAACAACATATTTTCGTTCGTCTAACCTCATTTAGCTTTGCTACTATTATAAAAGAAAAGTACAGTTAAAAGTACTAACACCTCAGTAAATACTGTACTAAATATAGCCCTAAATAATGTAGAAAAGAAATATTTAAAATGAAATACTTCAGCGTAAAACAACCAAATATGATGAATTCCCACTAAAATAGAAGAGTAAATTAAAAACCATTTCCACCCGAAAAATTCAGGTCTTGGTAATTGCCCTGTTTCATACCCTTCTCTCGGAGCAATTAATTTTAACAGATATTGTCTTGAGAAAACCAACACTAAGCAAGCAGAAGTATTCATCCCGGGTGTTTGAGTAAATGTATCCATAATTAACCCCAACGAAAAACCTATTACCAACATTAACCAGCCTCTTATTTCAATAGGCAACAACAGCAAAAAAAGTACATATAAATATGGTCGTATATAACCCGCAAACTCAATTTGATTTAATACAAAAATTTGTACTAATAAAAGAGCAAATAAGCTAATCAGATATCTTACTATTTCACTAATCATTTAACGTAGCTTCCTCCATTATTTTTTGCCGCTCCATTTTCATTAAATCTTTAACAATATAAACATGAGACAACTTTCTGAAATCGGTAGAAACTTCCACATCTATGTTATAAAAACTTCCGTTTTCTACCCGCTCAAATGATTTTATAATACCAATGGGGACTCCTTTTGGAAAAGCTGAAGAGTATCCACTTGTTTTAACATGATATCCTTTTTTAAGAGAAACATAATTTGGAATATCATTTAACAATAAGCTTCGTTCGTCATCACCACTCCAGCTAATTGAACCAAAATAATTGTTTTCTTCAATAAAGGCACTCACCTTACTTTCAATATGCAATAGGCTGACAATTACAGAAAAATTATCTGACGAACTTTTAACGATTCCAACTACTCCATCAGAAGAGATAACTCCCATTTCAGGCATTATACCGTTAATCCTGCCTTTATTAATTAAAATATAATTCTTTTTATTGCTTACAGAATTATCGATAACTTCTGCAGACATATATAAATATTGCTGTTGATAGAGCGTGTCTTCAATTTTTACTTTATCTGAGAATAATTTTTTTAATGAATATTTTTCATACTGCTTTAGAAAAGCATTTTCTTCAGCTAGTTTATCATTCTTTTCATTAAGGTTAATGTAATTTGTAAAGTTGTGATAGTGTTCTAATACACTCCCGGAAACATCTCCTGTTAAATTGGTAAACTTATTATTTTGATAATTATTTCCAGAAACAAGTAGGTAAAAAGCAAACAATTGAAGTACAACAAATATTATTAAAAAATGATATTTTAAAATAAGTTCTACAAGGTTCCTCATTTCATGTAGTATTCAATATTATTTGATGAGGAATGGAAATTTTTCAATGTTTTTAAGTGCAATGCCTGTGCCTCTAGCCACAGCTCTTAACGGATCTTCTGCCACATGAACCGGAAGACGAGTTTTCATTTGAATTCTTTTATCTAACCCTCTTAGTAAAGCACCACCACCTGCTAAATAAATACCGGTTTTGTAAATATCCGCAGATAATTCAGGAGGTGTCATTTCAAGTGCATTCAATACTGCTTCTTCAATTTTAGAAATTGATTTATCTAAGGCATGTGCGATTTCAGAATAGGAAACAGAAATTTCTTTTGGTGTTCCTGTCATCAAGTCTCTTCCTTGAATAGGGTATTCGGCAGGCGGATTATCTAACTCAGGCAATGCAGAACCAATTTCAATTTTTATTTGCTCGGCAGAACGCTCTCCAATTAAAAGATTGTGTTGTCTTCTCATGTAGTCAACAATGTCGTTAGTAAACTCATCACCTGCAACTCTTATTGATTTATCACAAACAATACCACCCAATGCAATAACGGCAATTTCAGATGTACCACCACCAATATCAATAACCATATTTCCCATTGGCTCTAGCACATCAACACCAATTCCTATTGCAGCTGCCATAGGTTCATGAATCAAATACACTTCTTTTCCTCCGGCATGTTCGGCACTATCTTTTACCGCTCGTTTTTCCACTTCGGTAATACCTGAAGGAATACAGATTACCATTTTAAGAGAAGGAGTAAAAAAACTTTTTCCGGGATTAATCATTTTTATCATTCCTCTAATCATTGCCTCTGCAGCGTTAAAGTCTGCAATTACTCCATCTTTTAAAGGTCGAATAGTTTTTATGTTTTCATGGGTTTTACCATGCATTTGCATAGCTTTTTTCCCAACAGCAATAATTTTTCCTGTTTGTCTGTCTTGTGCTACAATAGAAGGTTCATCTACCACTACTTTATCATTATGGATAATAAGTGTGTTTGCAGTACCTAAGTCTATTGCAATTTCCTGAGTTAAAAAACTAAATAATCCCATTTAGTGAGTTTTAATGTTTAAAATGTCTGATACCTGTGAAGACCATTGACATATTGTTTTCATTACAATAGTTAATTGAAGCTTCGTCTTTAATAGAACCTCCCGGTTGTATTACTGAGTTTATTCCTTCTTTGTTTGCAATTTCCACACAATCAGGAAAAGGGAAAAACGCATCAGATGCCATAACGGCACCCTTCAAATCAAAGTTAAAACTCTTAGCTTTATGTATAGCTTGTTTTAGTGCATCTACACGCGATGTTTGACCCGTTCCGCTTGCAAGTAGTTGGCCATTTTTCGCTAAAACAATTGTGTTTGACTTAGTTTGTTTTACAATTTTATTTGCAAAAAGTAAGTCTTGTATTTCACTTTCAGATGGCTTTTTATTAGTCACTGAATTTAAGTCTCCCTGAGTTTCAATTTTATCATCTTTATCTTGAACTAATAGTCCATTTAAAGCCGTTCTGTAATTTACTTTTGGCAAATCAGTAGTCTTTCTTTGAAGAATTATTCTATTTTTTTTGCTCTTTAAAATTTCCAAGGATTCTGTTTCAAAATCTGGAGCTATTACTACTTCACAAAATAACTGATCAATTTCTTTTGCTGTTTCTGCATCAATGGTTTTATTGGTAATTAATATTCCTCCAAAGGCCGAAACTGGGTCTGCCGCAAGAGCATTTTTGTAAGCATCTACAAGTTTTTCTCTAACAGCTAAGCCACAGGCATTATTGTGTTTTAAAATGGTAAATACCGCTTTTGACTCTGACTTAAACTCATCTATTAAATTTATAGCGGCATCTACGTCAAGTAAGTTGTTGTAAGATAATTCTTTGCCATGAAGCTGATTAAACAACTTGTTGATATCGCCATAGAAATAACCTTTTTGATGAGGATTTTCTCCATATCTCAATTCTTTTTTTCCAGAAAAGTTAACGGTCAAATCTTCTGATGAAGAAAAATAATTTGCAATGGCAGTATCATATTTTCTTGTTACATCAAAAGCATTTGCTGCTAATTGTTTTCTATCGTCAATTGATGTGAAACCCTGTTTTTCAGAAATGGTTTGTGTTGCAAATTGATAATCGTTAGGTGAAGCAACCACCATTACATCTTTAAAATTTTTGGCTGCTGCACGAATTAATGAAACACCTCCAATATCTATTTTCTCAATAATTTCTTGTTCAGAAGCTCCGCTTGAAACAGTTTCCTCAAAAGGATAAAGATTTACAACTACTAAATCAAACTCTGGAATTTCATATTGTTCTAGCTGAGCAATGTCTTCATTCAGCTCTCTTCTTCCTAAAATTCCGCCAAACACTTTTGGGTGTAAAGTTTTCACTCTTCCCCCTAAGATAGATGGGTAAGAGGTAAGGTTTTCTACAGCGTTAACTTTTACTCCTAAATTCTCAATAAAACTTTGTGTACCTCCCGTAGAATAGATGTTTACATTATTGGCCGCTAAGGTTTTTACTAGGTCTTCTAAATGATCTTTGTAATAAACAGATATTAAGGCGTTTTTAATTTTTTTCAGGTCACCCATCTCTTTTGCTCTAAATTAGCTACAATTTTAAGAAATAGACTAGCAACCAGCAACCTTTCAAATTCATATTTTTACCTTTGTTGATAAATGTATTGATTTGTTAATGACAGCTTCTCTAATTTTTACTCATTAGTATTGAAAAATAATCGTTTTATATTAGTTGTGAAATTGATTGGAGAAAGCTTCATTGTTGCTATTCAGTCACTAAAGTCCAATAAACTAAGAACATTGCTTTCCCTTTTGGGAATTACTATCGGAATTTTTGCAATTATTACTGTTTTTTCCTTAGTAGATTCATTGGAGAGAAATATTAGAGGAAGTATAGAGCAATTAGGAGATAATGTTGTGTTTATCCAAAAGTGGCCCTGGGAGTTTGGTGGTGATTATCCTTGGTGGAAATATTGGCAACGACCTCAACCTAGCTTACATGAATTAAAATTAATTCAAAAAAAATCGACTCTTGCAGCCGCTACAGTTTACCAAATAGATTACGCCTTTACTGCTAAATACAAAAGTACAAGCATTGAAAATGTGATTTCAGTTGGGGTATCGCATCAATTTAATCTGTTAAAAGAATTTTCGTTAGATGAAGGTCGTTATTTCTCTCTTTCTGAAAGTAATTCTGGACTTCCGGTAGCGATTATTGGCAAGGCTGTTGCTCTTAGTCTGTTTGGATTAAGTTCTCCTATTGGTCAAAAAATTAAGCTAGGCGGAAAAAATGTTACGGTTATTGGTGTTTTTCAAAAGGAAGGAGAAAGTGTGCTGGGAAATAGTTTAGACGGACAAATTGTAACTCCTGCCATCTTTTTAAAAACTATGGTTGACACAAAACAAAGAGGCGTTAATCAAAGTATTTGGGTAAAAGCAAAACCGGGTGTAAAAAATGAAGATTTAATGTATGAGTTAAGGGGTATAATGCGGTCGATAAGAAAAATAAAACCATTAGCCGATGATAATTTTGCACTAAATGAAACCAGCATGTTAACTACCGGCTTTTCTGACATGTTTGCTATGATAACCATTATTGGCGCCATAATAGGCGGTTTTTCAATTTTAGTAGGAGGGTTTAGTGTGGCTAATATTATGTACGTTTCGGTAAAAGAAAGAACTTCAATAATAGGTATTCAAAAAGCTTTGGGAGCAAAAAATTACTTCATCTTACTTCAATTTTTATTTGAAGCAATTTTTCTCTCAATGATTGGCGGTTTGATGGGATTATTACTTGTCTGGTTAGTTACCAAAGCTGCTTCTGCGGTTATTGATATGGAGGTGATTTTAAGTTGGACCAATATTGTTACGGGTCTTACCATTTCTTTTATTATTGGAATTATATCAGGTGTATTTCCTTCTAGAATGGCTGCTAAAATGAATCCGGTAGTTGCCATTAGAAGCAATGGCTAATTCTTTATAATTTTTTTGTGCATTTTTTCTCCAGAAATATCAACTTCCATGAAATAAATCCCACTATCTAAAGCACTAACATCAACTTCATAATGCTTAACATTCTGTATTAAAATCTCTTTTACTAGTTGACCATTTAAACTATACAACTTAATAAAATCAATTGGAAGGTTTGAACTTAATGAAAGTTTTGTTTTCGTAGGGTTAGGATAAAATGAAAATTGAATACCCTCTTTATTTGCTCTTATAAAAGTTCCCCTTTTATCTTTTATCATCACTGTATCTCGAATAATGCAGCCTGTACTATCTGTAACTCTCAAGATATATATTCCAGGGTTTGAGGTTTTAAGAGTTTGATTTGTACTTCCTGTATTCCAATAATAAGAGGCGTAACCGTCAGGGCCGGTTAAGCTAACCGTATCTCCTTCAAAATAAATAGCCGAATCGGTAGAAAAAACCAATTTTTCCTGTGGGTTATCCGAAATTATAGTTGAAAGCTGAATAGTATCATTCACATTATTTCCTAAAACTTCTTGCGTTAAGTTGGGATGTCCTTTCCGTGTAAACATAATGTAAGGAATAGAGTCTGTTGCTTTTGCAATTTCTGTGGCACCAATTGCATTCATTGCTATTGGAATTAATGGGTTTGCGCCATACCATTTCGAAAAATTTCCATATCGCCAGGTGTATGCTAAAATAAAGGAACCATCGGGAACACTATCAGCCATAGCCTGAACCATTGCATTCATTTGAGAAGTGTTGTTTGTGTTGTATATGAATACATTATCAAATGCCGGGTTAGAACCAAAATTTAACTGTCCTAAATTTTTTATGGATGAATTCCATGGCTGAAGCGTAGCTGAATCAATAATTGCCACCACTACACATGAAGTCCATATAGGATTGCTTTCTACTAGTTTAGCACAATTGATAAAATAATTAGTCATGTTAGCTTCAGATACCGTTGGATTCCCTTTTACATTACACTCTAATAGTTTCGCATTGTGCGCAAACACACAATGGGTTGAAAAATAAATTCCAAAGAAGAGAATAATAGTATAAAACTTAATTTTTTCCATTTTAGGACCTTAAGTCCTAAACTTTACGAAATTTAAGTGTTAAAGTTTTGAGAATTAGACGAAAAGGCTATATGAATAGACGAATAATAGGTTTTTTCACCTAATAAATAGGGCTTAAAACTTAATTTCTTCGTCATTTTCGTTCAAAAAGCGGTATTCTAGGTATTGATATGAACTAAGCGGAAGGATTTTTATCCACTTTTTATACTTAAAATACCACTGTCTTTGTTTTTTTCTAAAACCTCTTGTAAGAAAAGCCTCAATGAAAGGATGAACGCAAATTGTCAATTCTTTAGGCTTTATATTTTTCATTAAAAAGTCTAAACTCCTTTCTATTTCATCGGTAAATAATATTGGTGCTTTTACATCTCCAGTTCCTCCACAAGAAGGACAGGTTTCTTTAGTTTTAATTTCAATTTCCGGACGAACTCTTTGTCTTGTAATTTCAACTAATCCAAATCTACTAGGGGCTAATATTGTGTGCTTAGCTTTATCAGCTTTCATGAACTCTTTCAACTTTTCATGAAGCTTTGCTCTATTCTCTGATTCACGCATATCAATAAAATCAACCACTATAATCCCGCCCATATCTCTAAGTCTCAATTGGCGTGCAATTTCTTCGGCAGCTTCAATATTGGTTTCTAATGCGTTTTGCTCTTGCTCCTGACCTTTAATGGTTCTGTTTCCGCTATTAACATCAATGACGTGCATTGCTTCAGTGTGCTCAATTATTAAATAAGCTCCCGAGTTTAGAGAAACATTTCTTCCAAAAGCAGCTTTTATTTGTTTTTGAATTCCAAAATGATCAAAAATCGGAACTCTTCCTTGATATTCCTTAACTATACCGGCTTTGTTGGGTGAAACTGATGTTAAATATTCTTTCACTTCAGCTGCTGTTGTGTTATCATTTACATGAATGTTTGTAAACTCGTCAGAAAGTAAATCTCTTAATAGAGCCGATGTTCTGTCTAGCTCACCAAGTATTTTTTTGGGAGGAGCTGACGATTTTAGTTTTTGATACATCGTATTCCACCTTGTCATTAAGTCATTTAAATCGTTATGCAATTCAACAACTTTTTTTGACTGGGCTACTGTTCTTATAATTATTCCAAAACCTTTTGGCTTAATACTTTGAACTAGTCTTAACAAACGTTCTCTTTCAGCAGGGTTCTTAATTTTTTGGGATACAGAAACCTTTTCTGAAAACGGAACCAAAACAATATAGCGACCCGCCACTGATATTTCAGAAGTAAGCCTGGGGCCTTTTGTAGAGATAGGCTCTTTTGCAATTTGTACAATAATTTCTTGGCCTTGACTAATAATCTCTTTTATTTTCCCGCCTTTATCAATGTCTTTCTCTGTTTCAAAATTGTCAAGTTTTGAAGAGTGATAGTTGTTTCCTCTAACACTTTTTACAAATTTATTTAACGATGAGAATTGCGGACCCAAGTCCAAATAATGCAGAAAAGCATCTTTAGTGTAGCCAACGTCAACAAAAGCAGCGTTAAGGCTTGGTATGACTTTATTGACTTTCGCCAAAAATATATCTCCTACAGAGAATTGATGATTGCTTTTTTCGTTTTGAAGTTCAACAAGTTTTTTGTCCTTCAATAATGCAATCACTACTTCCGATGGAGTTGAATCAATAACTAATTCTAAACTCATGTAATAGTGCTTTTACGACAGTGTACAACAGCACCTATGAAATAAGATAATCCCAATTAAAACAACCAGTCAGCAAATTCGAACATATCTGACCGGTTAGAAAAAAAATAAACTGAAGAACTATTTATTCTTCTTTTTGTGTCTGTTTTTTCTAAGTCTTTTTTTACGCTTATGCGTAGCCATTTTATGTCTTTTGCGTTTTTTTCCGCTTGGCATAGCTTGTAATTTTAGTTGTTTAACAATTTCTTGATATACTCATCCAACTGCTGTTTTGTAGCCGGATTTTCAATCATGCTTTTATATTTTTCAATGTGCTCAACTGCATTTATTGTATCTCCCATAGCTAAGCTAATATCTGTAAGATACAAATGCGCTTCTGCAAACTTTGGTTCTATTTTCAAAATTTGTTCGAAACGTTGTTTCGCCTTTTCATATTGCCCTGATTGTATGGAGAAATAACCTAAATTAGTCAATGCAGATAAATTAGTCGAATCCTCTTTAACCACTTCAAGTAAAAGAGTAATTCCCCTCATTGGTGGTTCTCCTAAATAAGAAGAGCCATCTACATAACACACTCCCAAACCTGTTTTAGCATTTAAGTTTTTGTCATTTCTCTTCAATACCTGACTATATGATTCAATAGCTTTATTAATGAGTATAGTTTTAAATTCCTGGTGTTGAGTGTATCTAAAAGCGTTAAAAAAAGCATCTCCACTTAATAGCCAACTATCTTCACTTTTCAGTTTTAAAGCTTTTTCTTCATAAAAGAAAGCCGCTAGTTCAGGAAAGTTATTGGTGTAAGAAATGTAATATAGGGTATCCAAAATATTTGTTTTACCATTCTCTAGGTATTCATTGTATTCAGACTGTATTTGACTTTTCAAATTTTCATTCGGAACATTTTGAAGTAGAGATTTAATAGTAAACTCATGATTATGATTACCATCTATTTCTTCCAACTGGTCTTTGACAATATCTTTTTTGTCAAGAACTTTTCTGGGCAACAATACTAAAAGAACGATAAAAAGAACGGCTGCTACAACGGCAACATATTGTTGTTTGCTGAGCTTTGCCATTCAAAATTATTTCACTTTCTGCTTAACTTTATTTAAGAAAGTTTTAGCAGGTTTAAATGCAGGAATGTTATGAGCAGGAATAATAATTGTAGTATTTTTAGAAATATTTCTTCCTGTTTTTTTAGCTCTCTTTTTAATAATGAAGCTTCCAAATCCTCTCAAATAAACATTTTCTCCTTTAACCATTGATTCTTTTATTGTTTTCATAAAAGACTCAACTGTAGCTTGTACAGCAGCTTTTTCTACACCTGTTTTCTTCGAAATTTCTGCAACAATGTCTGCTTTTGTCATATCTATAATAAATTTAACTAATTAAAATTCAACCTCTTAAATTTTCGGGCTGCAAATATAGTGTTATTATTTCGATAACAAAATTTTTTCTTATTCTTGATTTTTGAAAAAAGACGAAACAGTGAATTTATCAGGTGAATTAGCAAAATGGTACGAGCAAAACAAAAGAGAATTACCATGGCGATTTACAAATGACCCTTACAAAATATGGCTTTCTGAAATTATTCTTCAACAAACCCGAGTTAACCAAGGTTGGGAGTATTATGAAAAATTTGTGGAACATTTTCCTACAATAATTGATTTAGCAAATGCAAAAGAAGATAAAGTTTTAAAACTATGGCAAGGGCTTGGATACTACTCAAGAGCCAGAAATTTGCACTTTGCCGCTAAGCAAGTGGTTAACCAATTTAAGGGAATATTCCCTTCTTCCTATGAAGATATCATTCAACTAAAAGGAGTGGGTGAGTACACCGCAAGCGCCATTGCCTCAATTGCATTTAATGAACCTAAGGCTGTAGTTGACGGAAATGTTTATAGAGTATTGGCAAGATTATTCGGAATTAAAACACCCATAGATTCCGGTAAAGGGAGAAAACAGTTTGCTGAACTTGCTTTTGAAGTTTTGGACAAAAAAAATCCCGGGAACCATAATCAAGCAATGATGGAGTTTGGAGCCTTACAATGCACTCCTAAAAATCCAGACTGTGGTAATTGTATATTTAAAAGTGAATGTTTTGCTTTTAATAATGACCTAGTAAATGATTTGCCTGTAAAAGAAAAGAAGGTGAAAATTACCAATCGTTTCTTCGTTTACTGCATTCTTGAAAACTCAAAAGGAGAAATACTAATTGAAAAGAGAGTAGGAAATGATATTTGGAAAGGCTTGTATCAATTTCCATTAATAGAACTGAACAAATTAGCTTCAGAGAAAACAATAATTGAAAAAAGCATTTCACATTTTAAGTTTAAAAATGCCCAGCTAATTTCTGCTTCTTCAACTTTCAAACACATTTTAAGTCACCAAAGAATTGAAGCAGTTTTTGTTCATTTTAAAGTTTTAGAGTTTCAAAAAAGCAATTCATATTTGACCATTTATAAAGAAGATATTATCAATTTTGGTATACCAAAATTGATAGAAAATTATGTGAATAAATATGAATTTTAATTTATATCTTTGTTAAACGAAACATCAACTAAGTTAAATTTAATCAAGTACAATTATGTCAGTAAACAGAGTAATTTTAGTAGGAAATTTAGGTAAAGATCCGGAAGTAAGACACCTTGACGGTGGTTCCACAATCGCAAAATTTCCATTAGCAACATCAGAGTCATACAAAGATCGAACAACAGGAGAACGAGTAAAGCAAACAGAATGGCATAACATCGTATTATGGAGAGGTCTTGCCGAAGTTGCAGAAAAGTACCTAAAAAAAGGAAATCAAGTTTATATTGAAGGGAAACTAAAAACCAGAAGTTGGGATAGTGATGGAGTAAAGAAATACATTACAGAGGTAGTAGCAGATAACATGGTAATGATGTCTTCAAAATCATCTAATGACAATAATGATTCTGGAAACAGCTACGAAAGTTCTGCTGCAAGTAGTGATGCTATGGATAATTCATCAGACCCAATTGATGATTTACCATTCTAGGTTTAACTAATTATTTAAATTTTGGACGAACCTCCCCAGACCGATTTATTTCTAGAGATTATATTTCAACCATTATCGATGGAGCATATAGTGCTTTTGTTGATAATGGTTGTTCTTATTATATGCTCAGGGCTTATTTCCGGCTCCGAAGTAGCCTTTTTTTCTTTAGGGCCTGCTCAAATGCAAGAGCTAGAAGAATCGGAAACAAACTATGGAAACAAGGCTCTTTCATTATTAGAAAAGCCTAAACGCCTCTTAGCAACCATACTAATAGCCAACAATTTTGTAAATGTTGCTATTGTGATGGTTTCTGCCTATTTCATGAATAGTTTTATTGATTTTGGTAACCATCACCTACTTGAATTTACTGTTCAGGTAGTTGTAGTTACATTTGTTCTTTTGCTGTTTGGAGAAGTTCTACCAAAAGTTTTTGCCACAAAAAAAGCTACAGTAATTATTAAATTAATGGCAATACCTTTAGTAGTGCTGTCATTTATATTTAAAGGATTTAGCTCATTATTGGTTTCTTCAACCTCATTTATTGATAGAAAATTTAAAAAGAAAGGACACAATGTTTCTGTTTCTGACTTGTCTAATGCACTAGAATTAACCTCTGACATTAATGAAGAGGAAGAACAAAAAATATTAGAAGGTATTGTAAAGTTTGGCGATACTACTGTTCGCCAAATTATGATTCCCAGAACAGAAATTTTTTCAATAGACTATGAAAGCTCCTTTGAAGAAGTGATGAAGTATGTTTTAGACGCAGGTTTTTCAAGACTTCCAGTGTACCAAGAAACCAATGATAATATTATTGGCATTTTATACATCAAAGATTTAATCCCCCATTTTAAAAACACTAATTATGACTGGCATCAAATTTTAAGAAAACCTTTTTTTGTTCCTGAATCCAAAAAGTTAGATGACTTGCTAAAGGATTTTCAGCACAGAAAAGTACACTTAGCTATTGTTGCGGATGAGTATGGCGGCACTAAAGGAATCATAACCCTTGAAGATATTTTAGAAGAAATTGTAGGTGATATTAGCGATGAGTTTGACGATGAAAATATTGTTTACTCCAAGCTAGATGACAACAATTATATTTTTGACGGAAAAGTGATGTTATCTGATTTGTACAAAGTTCTTGACATTGATGGAAGTGATTTTGAAAAAGAAAAAGACAGTGCAGACACGCTTGCCGGATTTTTGATTGAACAAAATGGAAAAATTCCAAGGGTAAAAGAAAAGATTAAATTTAATAATTACCTTTTTACTATTGAGTCTGCTGACAATAGAAAAATAAAGCGTATAAAACTTACCATTGAAGATGAGGCTGAATAGTTATTTTTTATTGTTGTTACTCATTCCTTTTTTAGGCTGTGAAGAAGAAGTCTATACTCCAAAACCCAAAGGATATTTTAGGATAGATTTACCCGAAAAAAACTATGTAAAGTACGACAAAGATTGCCCGTTTACGTTTGAAGCACCAACTTATTCTGCCATTAGTTACTACCAAAATCAGTCTGAACCATGTTGGTTTAATATTGATTACCGAAGATTTCATGCAAGGCTTCACTTGAGCTATAAAAAAGTAGAAAACAACCTTAGAGATTATACCGAAGACTCTAGAAGTTTTACCCAAAAACATATCGTAAAAGCAACTGACATCAGAGAAAACATGGTTGTTGACGACTCTTTAAAAGTGTATGGTGTGATTTATGAAATTGACGGTAATGTAGCTTCTTCTATTCAGTTTCACTTAACGGACAGTACACAACATTTTATTAGAGGTTCATTGTATTTTGACGCTAAGCCAAACGCTGATTCTTTAGCGCCTGTACTAGATTTTCTAAAAGAAGATATTTACCACATGGTAGAAACTTTTAAGTGGAAGTAGCATTACCTCAACTTCAAAAACAAATTCATTTCTAGGCTAATCAAAAAAGCAGATAACACTAAATGAACAGGCTGCATGATAGCTGGTACGCCAAAATAATACATTATAATTCCTGAAGCTGTACTAAATACCATAATAGCTAAAATCCAACTTATCTCTTTTTGCTCGTTTATTTTTTTGAGTTTTAAAAACATGAAAATTGTAATTCCCAAAAGAAGTAAAGAAAAGGTTCGGTGTATGTAAAACCATGTATTTGGATTGGATAACCAGCTATCCCTGGAAGTAGTCAAAGCAATTTCATCAATAAACTCCCTTACTTGCGTACCCATTAAAACTTGAATGAGTGTAAGCGCAATTACAGCTAAACCAAACCACTTTATTTTCTTTCCTGCTTCAATTTTTTTATCAGAAAATTGATAAAGTAAATGCACCAATGTCATTAAAATAAAAAATGCGGTAAGCATGTGTAAAGTAATTTTAACAGGAGATAATACACTTTCAACTACTAAGGCTCCCAGCCATCCTTCAAACCCAATCATAAACAAAACAAAAACTGAAAGCAATATATTTCTCTTACCATGTTTAAAGGAAGAAACAACTAAAAGAATAGCAGAAAAACCAAGTAAAGCGCCAAACAATCTGTTTATATATTCAATGTATGTGTGCGTAGGATTGTAAATGGCATAATTATGCTCTTCAAATAAAGTCCAATTATTTAAATCTAGTTCACTAGTAGAAGTGAAGTTTTCGTTTGCTTTATACAATGCCTTATCCAACAAAATCATTTGCCCTTTCTGATAGGTATGATTTGGTTGAAACTCTATTTCCGATTGTTGTGATGGTGGAATATAATAGCCAAAACATTTTGGCCAATCCGGACACCCCATTCCCGAACCTGTCATCCGAACCACACCACCTGCGATAATTACCAAGAAAGTAAACGTGATGGTTGACTTAACAAAAAAACTAAACTTACTTTTCATTTCAGCGCTCCAAAAGTAAATAAAAAAGGTGACGCAAATCGCATCACCTTTAAATTATAGAGGTTTTTTACTCTTTAATCCTTCACTACTTTCACTACTTCATATCCATCTATTTTTAATAGATAAATTCCATTTTCAAATAGACTTAAATCTACTTCTATTCTAGAGTTAGAAGTTTTTGCTTCAAGCACTGTTTTGCCAAGCATATCCGTTAAACGAATTGTTTTACTCTCACCTGAATTTAATCCGGAAATAATCAAATTATTCTTAGTAGGATTAGGATATACTGAAATTTTAGTTGATGTGTTTTCATTTATACCCACTCCAATAATAGTTACACTTGAAGTTGTAGTATCACACCCACAAGAATTACAAGCTATCAATTGTACTGTATAATTTCCATTTGCTCCGTACAAGTGAGTAGGATTTTGTTGTGTTGAAGAATTTCCATCTCCAAAATCCCACTGCCATGAGTTTGAATTTGAGGAAGTATTTGTAAAACTTACGTTTGGACCAGTCGTATTAGTAAAACTAGCTACTGGCAATGGAGAAACAGTTACTGCCAATGTTCTTGGTGTACTGCTTCCACAAGAATTATCAGATGTTACCTGCACGGTTCCACCGGAAGAGCCAACCAATGTGGAAATGGAATTGGTTCCGCTAAAACCTGTCCATGTTGCTGGTAATGTCCATGTGTAATTAGCTCCGATAACATTGGTTACTGAATAAATTTGATTTGAATTTTCACATGGAGTAGTACTTCCTGTTATTACGGAAGGCTGAGCAGGTAGTGTTTCAACTTTAATATAAGTTGTATCTAAATACGTTACCGGCCCTGTTCCATCATTTACGGTTAAACTCACTTGATAAGTTCCAGGTGTGTTATAAATTACAAACGGGTTTTGTAGCGTTGAAGTGGAAGGCGTTCCTCCTTGGAAGCTCCATTGCCATGAAGTAGGAGTTCCTCCTGTTGTCGCATCACTATAAAATACGGTATCGTTAACACACACAGGTCTTGGAGTTCCTACAAATCCAGGATTCAAATTACTGGTTAAATTGTTCCATTTCCACATTCCATCTTTAGTAGAGCTTGCGTTAAACCATCCCGACCAACCCACTGAAGGATTAGTAAACTCAACATATAAATGTTGGTCAGTATCAATTATATTCCAGGTTACGCCACCATCTTGACTATAAGAAGAACCCGTAAGCCCTGTTGTAAAGGCAATGTTTGTTTTTTCAATAAAACATAACCCTACCGTTGAAACAGTACCTGTAGTAGTAAGCGTTGTCCATGTTGCACCTCCATCAGTTGATTTATAAACATTGGCACTATTATCTACAATTAAACCTACTTGGCCGGAGGCAAAAGATAAGTTTCCGCTGGTAGTAGCACTACCAAAATCATTTATTGGAGATTGGTAAACCGTCCAATTCAATCCTCTGTTGTGAGATCTATATATTCTTCCTCTATTCGTAGTAAACCATACCGTATCTCCAACTACTTCAATTTGCCGTGTATAACCATATTCTCCTGATAATGGATTAGGAATATTTCCTCCTGGAACTGCAGTCCAGGTAGTTCCACCATTCGTTGTTCTATACAACTCAAAATCACCATTAATTGGATCGCCCTGACAAAAGCCATTATTCGCATCCCAAAAATAAACCACATTGGTAAATGATGCAGGGTTGTTGAACGTAGCTGTATTTTGTCTTGTCCAAGTTGTTCCTCCATTTGTGGTTTTCCATATACCACCTGTTTGCCCTGCAGCTGTTGGATAAACGGCTACCCATGCAGTATTGGCATCATAAGCATGAACCATTGAAATTCCTAAATTGGTATTTCCAACATTTATATTTCCGGGTGTCCAGGTAGAACCTCCATTTGTTGTTTTTGTAAATTGCTGAACATTTGCATTACTTCCTGAGCCATCGTAAGCAGTGGCCCAAACAACATTAGGGTCAACAATAGAAATATAATTTATTCCCCTACTAACAGCCGTAAAACCTGAGTTTTGTTTAATCCAAGCCCCATAAGGCTGTAAGGAAACATTGATGTAATTAGTCTTAGTTTTTACAACTGTACCTGAGGAATTTGTTACGGATAAAGAAACTGTGTAAGTTCCTGCTGTTGAATAAGTAATTGCAGGCGGATTTTGTCCTACAAAACTAGAAGGTGTTCCTCCGGTAAATGTCCAAGTCCAGTTAGTGATAGGAGTCGTTCCTGGAGCAGAGTAATCAGAAAATGTAACCGTTTGCCCTGCCGTAATAGAAGTATAAACTCCCGTAAAATTAGGAATGGGTGCTCCGGTCAATCCATTGCTTGCACAAGCAACTGCAGCAGCTGCATCTATTCTATTTCCAATATTTTGATTAATTACTTTTCCGGTAGTTTTAAGACAATTTTCTATTTGAGTAGGAGTAAGAGAAGGATTAATACTTAACATTAGTCCTGCAAGACCAGCTGCAAAAGGTGTAGCCATAGAAGTTCCTCCCATTTTTCCATATCCATTCGTAGTAGTATATACCGTACTCTGTAAACCACCGTTTGTATAACCACCGGGAGCAGCAATATCTACATAAGGTGTAGAACCATTATAGTTAGAAAAACTAGAACGACTGTCATTACCATCCACAGAACCCACACAGATAACATTGTTGTATGCACCCGGGTACTGAGGTGTTGTATTGTTACTATTACCGGCTGCAGCAAAAAACACAATTTCAGGATAGGCGTTAATTAAAGTTTGCATTGCGCTACTTGGTGTAGAACCACCAAATGACATACTTACCACATGAGCTCCATTTTCACAAGCCCATTCTACACCTTCGTAACCATAATATATACTACCTGCACTTCCTGAGTTTGGAGTTGCTTTTACTCCAATCAATTCTACATTTCCACCTAAAGATGCTATACCTAAGTTATTATTTATTCTTGCAGTAGCTAGTCCTGCACAGTGTGTTCCGTGAGACCAACTAAAGTTTTGTGTGGCTTGCTGAGGAGGAGTCGCATCATTATCTACATCTGCCACATCTCTTTGCTTATAGGTAGCTAAATCAGTGTGATTACAATACACTGCATTGTCTACAATTGCCACTTTAACCAAGTTACTTCCCAAACTTGTATTCCAGGCTGTTTCTGAGCCCACTAAAGTATGATACCACTTTGTAGAACCTGTATGATAGGTATCATTAGGAATAAAAGAAGTTTTATAAATAGGCTCTTTTTCTGCAAATTCAATACCTTCTATCTGGCTCAGTGTAGCTACTATAGCATCTATTTCTGCAAAATTTGAGAAAGTAACTCTATAGATTTTTTTGAGCTCTGCTCGTCCGGTAAAATAACTTGGTCTTTCAAATTTAGTTACTGAAAAGCCATCTAAAGCTTTAGCTATGGCAGGATATTTATTGATGTCTTCCGGAAGACCAAATAAATTCATATCTGCTCTTTTAAAAGTAGGGTTTTGATTTTTTGCCTCATAGTTCAACTTAAACATAACCCGTCCATCTAAGAAATCGGGATTATGAGTTTGTGAATAACCGTAACCAAATAGGATTACAAATAAAATTGATAGTATTTTTTTCATAGTTTGGATTTTAGGACGTTGGAAAGGTACGAATAATTTAGCCAAAAAAACTATTTACTCATTGATTTTTAGTACTTTGACCTCTACTCTTCGGTTTGCTGAACTTTGGGTGTCGTTTTTTGGATAGGGATATATCATTTCTTTATTTCCATAACCAAAGTGTTTTAATTGCTTTTTTGAAACCCCTTTTTCGATTAGGTAGTTTTTAACTGCCTTAGCTCTTCTCCTTGACAGCACTCTGAACCATCTTTTATTTGGATCTCCCGGCCCATTAACATGTCCGCCAATTTCAACTTGAATATTCGGGTTGTCCTTCATAAAACTCAAAAGAGTTTTTAAAGAAGAATAGGACGAAGGTAAAAATTCTGCTTTGTTCCCCACAAACTCTATATTATTAAGATTGACTTTTTCACCTTCTTTTAAAGGTTTAAGAAGCACCGTGATTGTTTTTGATTCAATTTGTTTTGGTACAAAATAATCAACATACTCAAACAGATATCCCGGAGCATAGCCTACTACTTGCATTTTTCCGGTTTCAGACACTTCTACGACAGAATTTATTACATCTGTTTCTGTAGCCGAATAGTTTGCCATCTCCACACTAATTTTTCCTTTTAAAGAGTCTTTACTAAACTTATCTTTTAAGATGATGGTGTATTTTGATTTTGGAGCTTGGTTTTCCTTTTCTTTAGTTACTTCTGTTGAATCCAAGTTTTCTATTTGGTTGTTTATGGAGTCCTTTTCAGCCTGAGATTTTGGAAGATTAAAGACAATGCAATGCCCTTTTCCTAAAGGATTTACGTTGTCGGTTATAAGGTATAAAACATCTCCCTTTTTAACATCTAATACTCTACTAAAAACTGCATTAGTTCCCGCAGCAGAATAAAGGTTTAAAGCACTTTCATTCAAGCCGGTTTTTATACCTTGCTCGTTATCATTACGGGCAATGTTTGCTCGAATAGGCGAAATTGAATTAAAATTTTTAACACAAACATTGTCTCCTTCAGAAAATTTATATAACATAAAATCCCAGTCATCTGTGGCTTGATGAGGCGTTAATTCAAAGGTAAATCTTCCGTTTTCTTCTATTTTTATTTTATACCAAACGGTTAAATGTTCTTTCTCGAAATATCTATCACTTCCTAATGAAAAACCGCTTATTTCTAACTTTTCACCATGACCTAAAGGTTCAGAAACACAATACTTTTCTTTCTCTACTAATATAGCCGTAGTACAATCAGAGTTTGGTTGCGAAAAAGATTTAGAGGAAAAAATGAAAGTAAAAAGTGGAAAAAGCCAATATATTTTAATTCTCACTTTTTTCAACTCTTTAATAATTTAAAGTTGGAGACAGCCACTTTTCAGCTTCTTCTATTGAAATATTTTTCCGTTTTGCATAATCTTCAACTTGGTCTTTATTTATTTTTCCTAAACCAAAATATTTGGATTCAGCATTTGCAAAATAAAATCCGCTGACGGAAGCTGCCGGAAACATAGCTAATGAATCTGTAAGTTTTATTCCGATATTTTTTTCTACATCAAGTAATTTGAAAATAGTTGGTTTTTCAGTATGGTCAGGGCAAGCCGGGTAACCGGGAGCAGGTCTAATTCCTTGATATTTTTCTTTAATTAACTCTTCATTAGAAAGTGTTTCAGAATTTACATATCCCCAAATTTCTTTTCTAACTTTTTGGTGCATCAATTCAGCTAACGCTTCTGCAAATCTATCTGCCAACGCTTTTAGCATGATACTGTTGTAATCATCATGGTCTTTCTCAAACCGTTTTACATGTTCATCTATCCCTAATCCTGCTGTAACAGCAAATGCTCCAATATAGTCTTGCTTTTCGGATTCTTTGGGAGCAATAAAATCGGCTAAAGCAATGTTAGGAACTCCCGCAACTTTTTTGCTCTGCTGACGAAGTGTTCTTGATACAGCTATAAGTTTTTTATCATCATCGGGAGAATAAATTTCTATATCATCGCCCAGAGAATTGGCAGGCCAAATACCAACTACTGCATTTGCTGTCAACCATTTTTCATTAATTATTTTTTCAAGTAATTTATTGGCATCATCAAAGAGTTTTTTTGCTTCTACCCCTACAACTTCATCATCAAATATTTTAGGGTATCTTCCATGAAGTTCCCATGTTTGAAAAAAAGGAGTCCAGTCAAAGTATTTTGCTATTTCCGCCAAAGGATATTCTCTAAATGTAGTAACTCCAAGTTTTTTTGGCCTAGAAATGTCTGACGTATTCCAATCAATTTGATATTTATTTTTTCTGGCATCTGCCAGACTGAGCATTTCCTTTTGATGATTCTTGCTTTTATGCCATTCTCGCATTTTGGCATAGTCCTTTTTAATTTCTTCTATAAACCCAACTTTATGGTCTCCTAGTAAACTTCCAACAACAGGAACGGAGCGAGAGGCATCTAATACGTGAACTGCTTGCCCTTTTTTATAATGCTCTTCTATTTTAACAGCCGTATGAATTTTTGAAGTAGTAGCTCCGCCTATCAGTAAAGGAATATCAAAATTATTTTTTTCCATTTCCTTAGCAACATTTACCATTTCATCTAAGGATGGAGTTATTAATCCACTTAAGCCAATAATATCTACATTTTCTTGTTTGGCAATTTCCAGAATTTTCTCACAAGGCACCATCACTCCTAGGTCAATTACTTCATAATTATTACAACCCAATACAACAGAAACTATATTTTTTCCAATATCGTGCACGTCTCCTTTTACGGTTGCTAATAATACTTTTCCGGCACTTTGTGAGTCTCCTACTTTTTTTTCTTTTTCAATAAAAGGCAGTAAATAGGCAACTGCCTTTTTCATCACTCTAGCACTTTTAACAACTTGAGGAAGAAACATTTTTCCTGAACCAAATAAATCTCCGACCACATTCATCCCGTTCATTAAAGGCCCTTCTATTACATGAATTGGTTTTTCACATTGAAGCCTAGCTTCTTCTACATCCTCTTCTATATAGTCAACTATTCCTTTAACTAAAGCGTGTGTTAATTTTTCCTGAGTCGTTCCGTTTCTCCATGATAAATCCAGCTTACTTTCACGTTTTTCTCCAACAAACGATTCTGCAAATTCTAATAACCTTTCTGTAGCATCATCTCTCCTATCCAGCAAAACATCTTCAACGTGTTCTAGTAAGTCCTTGGGAATATCATCATAAACCTCAAGCATAGCAGGGTTTACAATCCCCATATCCATTCCTTCATTTATGGCATGATATAAAAATGAAGAATGCATTGCTTCTCTCACGGCATTATTCCCTCTAAAAGAAAAAGAAACATTACTTACTCCTCCACTAACATGAGCTCCCGGTAAGTTTTCTCTAATCCATCTTGTTGCTTTAAAAAAATCAATCGCATTTTGTCTGTGCTCTTCCATTCCAGTAGCTACAGGAAAAATATTGGGGTCAAATATGATATCTTGGGGAGGAAAACCAACTTTATCTACTAAAATTCGGTAGGATCTTTCACATATTTCTATTCTTCTTTCATAGCTATCTGCCTGACCTTTTTCATCAAATGCCATTACAATTACGGCAGCTCCATAGCGTAAAATTTGTGATGCCTGAAAAACAAATTGCTCTTCTCCTTCTTTTAAGCTTATTGAATTAACAACAGCTTTTCCCTGAACATTTTGTAATCCCGCCTCTATGATTTCCCATTTAGAAGAATCAATCATAATCGGGACTCGAGAAATATCCGGCTCTGCAGCAACTAATTTTAAAAACTTAACCATGGCTTCTTTCCCATCAATCAAGCCATCATCCATGTTAATGTCTATTATTTGTGCCCCATTTTCAACTTGATCTCTGGCTACTGAAAGTGCCTCATCAAAATTATTCTCTTTAATGAGTCTCAGGAATTTTTTAGACCCGGCTACGTTTGTTCGCTCGCCTACATTTATAAAGTTTACCTCAGGAGTAACTACTAGTGGTTCTAGACCGCTTAATTTTAAATACGGAACATTATTCCATTTATACTGATATTTCCCTTTGTAATCCGGATGAATGCTCATTTTTCTTTAATTAGGCTGATATTGTTCAACCAATTCGGCAATTGCTTTTATGTGGGCAGGAGTTGTTCCACAGCAGCCACCAACAATATTTACTAGACCTTCATCTAAAAACACTTTTATTTGTGCTGCCATTTGTTCAGGTGATTCATCATATTCACCCATTTCATTTGGTAATCCGGCATTTGGGTGTGCACTTACAAAAAAGTTAGATTTTTCTCTCATCACTTTTAAATAAGGTCTCAATGCTGAAGCTCCTAATGCACAATTTAATCCAGCACTAAGTGGCTTAGCATGTTCTACAGAAACCATAAATGCTTCTGTTGTTTGTCCTGATAATGTTCTTCCGCTAGCATCTGTTATCGTTCCCGAAATCATCACGGGTAGGCTTGTTCCTAACTCTTTTTGAATTTCTTCAATAGCAAAAAGAGCTGCTTTTGCGTTTAGAGTATCCGTAATTGTTTCCACTAATAATAAATCAGAACCTCCTTCAATTAAACCTTTTGTTTGTTCTTTAAAAGCTACTACTAATTCATTAAATGTGATATTTCTAAAACCAGGGTCATTAACATCAGGTGACATAGAGGCTAATTTAGTTGTAGGCCCCATTGAGCCGGCAACAAATCTTGGTTTATTCGGAGTTTTTTTAGTGAATTCATCAGCCACTTCTTTGGCTATTTTGGCACAAGCATAATTAATTTCATACACAGCATCTTCCAACTCATAGTCAGCTTGTGCTACTGATGTACTTCCAAAAGAATTAGTTTCGATAATATCGGAGCCTGCTTCTAAATAAGCAGCATGAATTTCTTTGATGACATCCGGGCGAGTTATGGATAAAATATCGTTATTTCCTTTCAAAGAAAGGTGGTGATTTTTAAATCGCTCCCCTCTAAAATCTTCTTCGGTAAGTTTATACCGCTGAATCATGGTTCCCATGGCTCCATCTAAAACCAAGATTCTGTTCTTTAAAATTTCTCTGATATCACTCATTTCCTGCTGCTTCCTTTTGCTGATTTTGTTTATAATGTCGATAGATTAAAAAGCCAACTACACCAAAAGCTACATAAGGGATGAACATTAAATAAACAATTCCTTGATTAATTCCTGCTCCCACACCATCCTGGCTTTCTACCACAGCCTTACACATAGCACATTGTGAAAACGCACTTGTGAACGTTAAAAGAATTGAAGCGATTAAAACGATTGCTTTTTGCATGGCGCAAAAATAAGAACCATTTTAACCATTAGCAATAATATAATTTGATTAAAAATTTAGGTGTAATAAGGAGCTATCATTAAATATACTATTACCCCAGTTACAGATACATAAAGCCACAGTGGAAGAGCTATTCGGGCTATTTTTTTGTGCTTATCAAATTTTTCACTTAAAGCTCTTACTACGGTTATTAAAACTAATGGAACGATAGCAGCGGCCAAAACAATGTGGGTTAATAGAAAAAAATAATAAACCCCCTTTACCATTCCTTCTCCACCAAACTTAGTGGGTGCATTTGTGGAATGATATAAAACGTAGCATACCAAAAATAGTAATGAAAGTATTAATGCAGTAAACATCATTTTACGATGAAGTTCAATTTTTTTATTCTTGATGGCAATAAAACCCAACACTAAAAAAACTGCTGTCAATCCATTAATAATTGCATTTATTAAGGTTAGAAACTTAAACGAGTCTCCTACTCCTTCAGGCTTAGGTAAATAGTAAAGGGCCATTACCGCCAGCGGCAAAGCTATTGAGCCAATCCAAATTATTCGTTTTCCTTGTATTTCAGTTAGCTTTAGCATCTTTTAGTAATTTAATATCAGATATAAGTTTTTTCACTTCTTCTTGATTTGTTCCATCATAAACTCCTCTCACATGATTTTGTTCATCTACTAAAAAAAATAGCTCAGAGTGAAGAAAACCTCCCGGAGCAAACTCATCTTCTGAAGCAGAACTGAAATATCCTTTTTCTGCTAAACCATATATTTTTTCTTTTTCTCCGGTTATTAAGTGCCAATTATTGCTCACCTCAAGTTTATCTGCATACTTTTTTAGCTTGGCAATGGTGTCGGTTTTTGGGTCAACAGTAAACGAAAGAATATTTATTTCTCCTTTTGAAGCATAATCTTTATCCACCAATTTCATATTGTTCATCATTACCGGGCAAATAGAAGGGCAAGAGGTAAAAAAGAAATTAGCAACGTGTATTTTTCCTTTTGTTGTTTGTAAAGACACTTTTTGATTTAAGTGATTTACAAATTCAAAGTCCGGTAAAGCATGATAGATGGTGTCTCCGGATTCGTCAACTAATTTTTCTCCGATATAAGGTAAAGATGGGGTTTTAGTCTTACAAGAAGCTAAAAAAATAATTACACAAATACTAAGAATTTTCCTTAAGTGGCACATATTCCTCTTTGATTAATGCTGAAATTGCATCTAATAATTTTTTAGATTGTTCTACGCTTGTTCCATCAAAAACTCCCCTCAACTTTGCTTCTCTATCTATTAAGAAAACATAATTGGTAAATCCCTTTTCAGTTGATTGACATGGTGGAAAGCATAAATCTGAAGCAAGTAAATTTTTAGATTCCTCTTGTGTGAGAAAAACAAAATACCAAAATGATTCTTTCCCAATTTTATCTATATAATCATAATACTGTTCATTAAATGGTAAAGAATCTGTCACCCAATTTCCAATGATTGCAAAATGGTCATCAACAATGGTTTCATTTCCTTTGTTAGATTGGATTAAAGAGCGTTGAATTTTTTCACGAATGTGTGAAGTAATTTTCACTTCATTTTTATCAAGATAAGGATTGAAAAAGTAAAGTAACCGAACTTTTCCGTTGCTTTTATGAATTGATGCTGTTTGTTCTACAATAGTGTTAAAAGTATAGTCGGCAATAGGATGGTAGACTGTATCGCCATCTACAACTTCTTTTTTTCCAAGGTAAGGAAGAGGCTTATAAATGTGCTCTGCATTAAAAAGTATCAAGTAAATAATTGCCGGAAGCAATAAAATTATACCTAGAAAAATTATTTTTTTTGAAGTTTTCATATATAAAAAAAGCCCTGAAATTTCAGGGCTTAAATTTACTATAATTCTTTTAAGAATTCCACCATAAGAAATCAAAGTCTCTTATAGCTAATGCCTCATTAAGACATATAAATGTAAGATAGAGTACAAATATGATATAAGGCGCTAGAATAGTCCATTTTAAGTTTCTTCTTTCATGGCCTAAGTGCATATAATCAAATACGATATAAAATGCTTTAAATAAAGTAAGGATAATAAATGTCCATTTAATTATTCCCCAAATAGCATCAGGATTTGCACTAAGGCTTTTCCAAATTAAACCTAGAGTTACCTCAACAGTTGTAATCCCAAGAAGCACCCAAAAAATTAGCCAAATTCTTTTTCTAATTTTTTTACCTTCTTCTTCTCCGTGATGAACTGCAAATTCGTAAGCTGAGTCTGAATGATCTGACATATTTAAAAGTTTTATTTTTTAAACAAGATAAAAGAATGTGAAAACGAATACCCAAACAAGGTCAACGAAGTGCCAGTAAAGACCTACCTTTTCTACCATTTCGTAATGTCCTCTTTTTTCGTAAGTATTCATTATTACATTAACAAAAATTACAAAATTAATAACCACACCACTAAATACGTGAGTTCCGTGAAATCCTGTGATAAAGAAAAAGAAATCTGCAAATAAGGGAACACCGTACTCATTAACTTCAAGGTTTGCTCCCTGAATAATGCTGCCGCTCATAATAGCTTCTTTAGCAGCGTCACCGGTTAAAATAAATTGCTGAACTTCTTCAGATCCAATTGCTAAGCCATTTCCCATTGCTCGAAGAGCCTGAGGAAGATGAACAGAAGCCTCTCCGGTAACTCCAACAATATGAGCATGCTGATGACCAACATGAGAATGACCAAAATATTCTCCGGCTTCAGCAGCTGCAATTGACGAGCCGTCCGATAAAGCCAGGGTAAAGTCTCCGGCTAAATGTGCTATGGTTCCGTCAGCCATTTGTAAAGCTCCTTCTGCTGTTCCGTGTATAAAATGATACCACTCCCAAGCTTGTGAACCAACAAATATTAAACCTCCAACAATAGTTAATCCCAACCAAAGTATTACACTTTTTCTATTCATTCTGTGTCCAGCTTCTACAGCCAATACCATGGTAACAGAACTCATGATAAGGATAAATGTCATTAATGCTACATAAAGTAGTGGGTGATGACCATGTAAAAACGGAAAGTGTGTAAATACATTTTCGGCTACCGGCCAAATATCAGAGAAACGATGACGGAAAAAACCGTAAGAAACTAAGAATCCGGAAAAGGTTAAGGCATCAGAGATTAGGAAGAACCACATCATCATTTTACCATAACTAATGCCAAATGGAGACTCTCCGCCTCCCCAAATTTTTTCAGTGTCTAAAGATTCTGTTTGATGTCCCATAAAAACTAAATTATGCTACAAATGTTAAAAATAAATAAATATATATCCATAGTCCGTCCATAAAATGCCAGTATATGGAACAGAGTTGCAAACCTAATAAATTTTTTGAGTTATATTTATGCTTATGCGAATTTAGAATGGAAATAATTAAGGCTATAAACCCACCGACCAAATGAGCCAAGTGCACAGCTGTTAGGACATATAAGTAGGAACTTGCCGGTGTACTTTCAGCTCCTGTAAAAAAATAACCTAAATCTACCAGTTGACCCCAGCCGATGAATTGGCAAACGGCAAAACCAACTCCAAATATTAAAGAACCATATAAATACTGCTTAACACCCGAGTAATTATCTTTTTTTGCTGATTTATTTGCCAAGATAAACATTACACTGCTGCCGATAAGCAAAATAGTACTTAGTGTAAAAATGGCAGGTAATTGAATATGTTCCCAGCCTGGATCAGCCATTCTAACAAGCACTGCACTTGTAAGGCCTCCAAAAAACATAATTATGCTTACAATGCCCAGCCAAAGTAATGGTTTAGCTGTTTTTCTTCTATGCTCTTCTTTAAATCCTTGTTTATCCAATGTGGTAGTAATCATTAAATTTTATCAAAATATAGCGTTAAAAGTGCTATTGGTAAATAAATAAAACAAGCAAACATTACCATTAAAGCTGACTTATCTGATTTAGTATAATAGAGTTTTATAGAAGGTATAATCAACAATATGGCTAAAGCTGTTAAAATAATTGCTGAAGTAATTCCCGAAAATTTAAAAACATACGGCAAAACTCCCACAGGAATCATAAACAGGCTATAAAGAAAAATTAAAAATGCTGAAGTATCATTTTTTTCACCGGAAGGAAGCATTTTAAAGCCCGCTTTCTTATAATCGGCATCAGCTTTCCAAGCTATTGCCCAAAAATGAGGAAACTGCCATACAAATTGAATAGCAAACAAAATACCAGCCTCTAAGCCAAAACTATCGGTATATGCCACATAGCCTAAAAGGGGTGGAATTGCTCCCGGAAATGCCCCTACAAAAACTGAAACCGGAGAAATTCTTTTTAAAGGTGTGTAAATAAACACATAAGAGAACCAAGCCAATAAGCCTAAAACTCCTGCCAAAAAATTAAACTGAATAAACAATATGGCAAGCCCTATCACTAAAATTACTGAGCTAACTACAAAAGCCTCAGCAACGGACATTCTGCCGTCAGCCAAAGGGCGGTTTGCGGTTCTACTCATCAACTTATCTAAATCTTTTTCCCAAATTTGGTTAAAGCCGTTGGAAGCTCCGGTAACCAAATAACCTCCTACTGCAAGTAAAATAATATCAGAAACAAATACAGAATCAGCGGCAATAAGATAGCCGGCAATAGCAGAAAAAACTACAAAGAAATTTAATCTGAATTTTGTAAGTGTTAGATAGTCAGTTATTTTAATAGAAATAATTGATTTCTCACTTACAATAGCCTCTTTAGATTGATAACCCATTAATGGTAATTCTGAGCACGAAATTATAAAATTATAGGTTTTTTGAAAGATTTTTTTTAAGGCAACTGATTAAAAATTATTCCGTCTTTGAGTATAAACTATATATGACTATGAAAACAAAACTTACTTTAATTGCTCTTCTTTTTACTTTACCATTTTTTGCACAACAATTTGTAAATGGCAGCTTTGAAAACTCAGGTGGATATTTTTCTGTAATGGCAAACCAACCTTCTCAATTTTGGCAGGTTACCGACACGGTAAATTTTTGTAATCCGAATATTCATACAGCTCAACACGGAACTAAATTTATCCATAACCAAGCTACTTCAAATTATGGTGAATTAATTATGGAGTTAACTACGAATATAGACAGTGGAAAAACTTACATAGTTGATTATTACGTTAGGTCATGTTGGGACACAAGCGGTAACCCAATTATTATATATATGGGTGGATGTCAAGACTCTATGGGTGGCAATACAAGTGGAGTGGTAGCGCACACTATACTTAGCTCTGGAACTAATCCTTGGCAATATGTGCAAGTTCAAATTCACCCACAAAAAACGGGTAAATACATAAAAATATATGATGATCATGGTATGATGTCATACGATAACTTCAGTATTTCTAACGCAGCGGGACTAAATGAAGTAAATAAGCTAGAATTAAAACTATTCCCTAATCCATCTGATGGAAGCTACCAGATTTCAGCTAATACTAACATAAAGTCTATAAAAGTGTACGATATTACCGGAAAAACCATTCTAGAAAAAAGCAATCTAAATAAAAAACAAGATTACATAGATATTAGCCAGCATCAAGAAGGAATTTATTTTGTAAGATTAACTGATGAAAACGGAAATTCCTCTGTTGAAAAACTAATTAAGCATTAACAAAAAAAACAGAAAATTAAGGGGCTATTTTAAGGCCCCTTTTTTTATGTCTTCCACCACCGATGGGTCTAGTAGTGTAGAAGTGTCACCTAAGTTAGACGTGTCGCCTTCTGCAACTTTTCTTAATATTCTACGCATAATTTTTCCTGAACGAGTCTTAGGTAATCCATTTACAAACTGAATTTTGTCGGGTTTGGCAATTGCTCCAATAATTTCCTTTACTTTTTCTGAAATTTCAGTTCGCATTAACTCTTCTTCAGTAATTTTTTCAGTGGTTATAACAAAGGCATAAATCCCTTGCCCTTTAATATCATGTGGATATCCAACAACTGCTGCCTCTACCACTTTATCATGCTCATCAATGGCTGATTCAACTTCAGCAGTCCCAATTCTGTGCCCTGAAACGTTAATTACATCATCCACTCTACCTATAATTCTGTAGTAGCCATCTTCATCTCGCTTACAGCCATCACCGGTAAAATACTTTCCTTTATAAACTCCAAAATAGGTGTTTTTACAACGTTCATGGTCTCCCCAAGTTGTTCTTAACATACTAGGCCAAGGAAATTTAATACATAAATTTCCTTCTACTCCATTTCCATCAATTTCATTTCCATCAGCGTCTACTAAACAGGGTTGGATTCCGGGCATTGGAAGTGTTGCATATCCCGGTTTTTCTTTTGTAATTCCTGCTATTGGAGTAATTAATATTCCGCCTGTTTCTGTTTGCCACCATGTGTCCACCAAAGCACATTTCCCTTTTCCCACTTCTTTATGATACCATTCCCAAGCTTCTACATTTATTGGTTCTCCCACACTTCCCAATACTTTTAAAGAGTATAAATCATGTTTTTTTACCCATTCCGTTCCGTGTGCCTGCAAAGCCCTAATAGCAGTTGGTGCAGTATAAAAAATGTTTACCTTGTATTTATCCACCACTTCCCAAAATCTACCGGGATCAGGAAAAGTTGGAACGCCTTCAAACATAATGGAAGTTGCTCCATTTAATAGTGGACCATAAATAATATAAGAATGTCCTGTAATCCATCCAATATCAGCCGTGCACCAATAAACATCTTCATCGTTGTACTGAAAAACATTTTTAAATGAGTAAGCTGTATAAACCATATAGCCACCACAAGTGTGTACAACTCCTTTTGGCTTTCCAGTGGAACCCGAAGTATATAGAATAAACAAATTATCTTCTGCATCCATTTCTTCTGCCTTACACTCTGCACTTACTTTTTGCCATTCGTCATGCCACCAAACATCTCTTTCGGCTTGCATTTGAACTTCTTCTCCTGTTCGTTTTAAAACAATTACCTTTTCAACTGAAGTGCAATTTTTCAATGCCTCATCTACAATTGTTTTCAAACCAATTTGCTTGTTGCCTCTGTATAATCCATCTGACGTTAAAACAAGATTACAGCTTGCATCATTTATTCTGTCTGCTAATGATTTTGCTGAAAACCCGGCAAACACAACAGAATGAATTGCTCCTATTCTGGCACATGCTAAAACTGAGTATGCTAATTCCAAAACCATTGGCATATAAAGGCATATTCTATCACCTTTTTTAGCTCCATTTTCTTTTAGCATATTCGCTGTTTTGCAAACATTTTCATGAAGCTGCTTGTACGTAATTTTTATAGATTCTTCTTTGGGGTCATTCGGTTCCCAGATAAGTGCCACTTTGTCGGCTTTATCTTTTAAGTGTCGATCAATACAATTTTCTGTAATGTTCAACTTGCCATTTATAAACCACTTTACATTAGGTTCTTCAAAATTCCAATTCAGTGTTTTGTCCCATCTCTTTTTCCATAAAAACGTATCGGCAACGCCCTCCCAAAATTCTTCCGGTTTTTCTACACTTTTTTTATATTGTTCTTTATATTCTTCAAAACTGCTTATTCTTGGTATCATAAACGCTATTTTAAATTCACTACCAAGTAACTTATTTTTTTGAAAAAACCCAAATTGATAAACATTCCCTTACTTTTGTAGTGTGAGTGAAACAAAGAAAAATATCAGAAAACTTACACTTGAAGAACTGACCGAGCAAATGACTTTGATTGGTGAAAAACCATTTAGAGCAAAGCAAGTTTACGATTGGTTGTGGATAAAAACTGCCCACACCTTTGATGATATGACTAATCTTTCTCTTGAATTAAGAGAAAAGCTGAACGAAAATTTTACTATCCATGCAGTTGAAATTGCTGATAAACAAATAAGTGCTGACCGAACCATAAAATGTGCTTTTAAACTACATGATGGATTAGTTGCGGAAGGCGTTTTAATTCCTACTACCAAACGAATGACAGCTTGTATTTCATCTCAGGTTGGGTGTAGCCTTACTTGTAAGTTTTGTGCTACAGGAAAATTAAAAAGAGTACGAAATATTGATGCTGATGAAATATACGACCAAGTAGCATTAATTAAAGAACAAGCCGAAAAAGAGTACAACCAAAACCTTACTAATATTGTGTATATGGGTATGGGCGAACCTCTTTTGAATTACAATAATGTGATTCAAAGCATAGATAAAATTACATCAGAAAAGGGCTTGGGTATGTCTCCAAAAAGAATTACTGTTTCTACTGCAGGCATTGCAAAAATGATAATGAAGCTGGCTGACGACAAGGTAAAGTTTAATCTGGCACTATCGTTACATGCGGCAAATGATGAAAAAAGAAATTACATCATGCCCATAAATGAAACCAATTCTTTGGCTGCTTTGTCAGAAGCGTTAAAATATTTTTACGAAAAAACAGGCACCAGAATAACCTATGAATACATCATCTTCAAAGATTTTAATGACAAAATTGAAGACGCAAAAGAACTGGCAGAGTTTTGCAAAATCACTCCCTGTAAAATCAATATTATTGAATATAACCCAATTGATGACGGTGAGTTTCAGCAAGCAAACTCAGAAAATGTAGACCGCTTTGCTAATTATTTGGAAAGTAAAAACCTGGTAGTTAGTGTTAGAAGAAGTAGAGGAAAAGACATTGATGCTGCATGCGGACAATTGGCCAATAAAAATAAAGCTGCCTTAAAAAACTAATCTCTAATTACTACATTTGGCCATTGGGAAAATTGGATGAAATAAAAAAGCCTATTGAGGCGGAAATGGAACATTTTGAGGGATGGTTCAGAAAATCCATGAAAAGTACTGTTCCGCTTCTTGATAAAATTACCCACTACATTATTAAAAGAAAGGGAAAGCAAATGCGTCCTATGTTTGTGTTTCTCTCTGCTAAGGCTCACGGAAATGTTGGCGACACAACCTATATTGCAGCTTCTCTTATTGAATTATTACACACAGCTACTTTAGTTCATGATGATGTGGTAGATGATGCGCATTTAAGAAGAGGCTTTTTCTCTATTAACTCCATTTGGAAAAATAAAATTGCTGTTTTAGTTGGCGATTTTTTACTTTCAAAAGGCTTGTTACTTGCCATAAAAAACAAACGATTTGATTTGTTGGAAATTGTTTCAACAGCCGTAGAGCAAATGAGTGAGGGCGAGCTTTTACAAATAGAAAAAGCTAGAAGATTAGACATCAAAGAAGAAATTTATTACGATATCATCAGACAAAAAACAGCTTCTTTAATTGCTTCTTGTTGCGCAACGGGAGCTCTCTCTGTAGGTGCCGATGAAGCCACCGTAAAAAATATGTGGGAGTTTGGAGAACTGACGGGTATGGCTTTCCAGATAAAAGATGACCTGTTTGATTATGGTGAAGGCGGAAAAATTGGTAAGCCAACCGGTATAGATATTAAAGAGCAAAAGATGACATTACCGCTAATTTATGCGTTAAATAATGTTTCTAAAAGTGAAAAAAGGTTTATCATCAATGTGGTAAAAAATCATCATGAAGACAGCAAGAAAGTAAAAGAAGTTATCCAAAAAGTGATTGCTTCCGGTGGAATTGAATACGCTACACAAAAAATGGAAGAGTACAGAGATAAAGCACTTGTAAAATTAGATTCACTTCCCGATACTGAAGCTAAAAATAGCCTCCGAAATCTTGTTATCTTTACCACAGAAAGAAACAAGTAAAATTATGCGCAAAATTTTCTATTTAGTATTTATTAGCTTGGTTGTTGCCGCATGCAACACCGAAGAGCCCGTTAAAAAAATTATTGATGAACAATATGAAGACGGCACACCAAAAAAGGTTTCCTATGAACATGAAAAAGGAACAGATTCAACTGATGCTAAGTTTAAAGAAGAAACTTACTACAAAAACGGACAGATAAGACATCAAGGTGAATTAAAAAATGGGCTTAAGCACGGTCACTGGATTTTTTATTATGAAAACGGAAACGTTTGGAGCGAAGGAGATTTTATTGAAGGAGTAAGAAACGGACCGTCAGTAGCTTATCATAAAAACGGAAATAAAAGAATGGAAGGAGCCTATAAAGATGGAAAGCAAATTGGAGAATGGAAGTTTTATAATGACAAAGGTGAATACATAAAATCAGAAACTTTCAACTAAATCTGTGATTACCCGCCAAACCATAGAAAAAATTTTTGATGCCGTTCGAATAGAAGAAGTGATTGGTGATTTTGTTAATCTAAAAAAATCCGGATCAAATTATAAAGGATTAAGTCCTTTTGCAAATGAAAAAACACCATCATTTATGGTGTCGCCTGTAAAGCAAATTTTTAAAGATTTTAGTTCGGGAAAAGGCGGAAACGCAGTTACTTTTTTAATGGAGCATGAACATCTTACTTATCCCGATGCGCTTAGATATCTTGCGAAAAAATACAATATTGAAATTGAGGAAGAGGCAGTAACCCCTGAAGCTCAGCAAGAAGCAAGTGAGCGAGAAAGCCTTTACATCGTAAATGATTTTGCTGAAAATTATTTTATCGACCAACTTTTAAATACCGATGAAGGAAAAAACATTGGGTTAAGCTATTTTAAAGAAAGAGGCTTTACGGATGAAACTATTAAATTATTTAAGTTAGGCTATTCACCCAATGGCAGAGATGCTTTCACACAAGCGGCTTTATCAAAAGGACACAAACTTCAGTTTCTTGAAAAAACAGGATTAACCATTGTAAAAGAAGAAAGGAAGTACGATAGATTTTGGGGAAGAGTAATGTTTCCCATCCACAATTTAAGCGGAAGAGTGTTGGGTTTTGGTGGAAGGGTTTTAAAGAAAGATGAAAAAACTGCAAAATACCTCAACTCTCCAGAAAGCGATATTTATCATAAAAGCAAGGTTTTATATGGAATGTATCAGGCCAAAAAAGCTATTGTTAAGGAAGATAATTGTTTGTTGGTAGAGGGCTATACAGATGTTATTTCACTTTTTCAAAACGGAATTGAGAATGTGGTGGCGTCCAGTGGAACGGCTTTAACGGAAGATCAGGTACGGCTGATTAAGCGATTCACCTCTAACATTACTATTTTGTATGATGGTGACCCGGCCGGTATTAAAGCATCTTTTAGAGGTATAAATCTGATTTTGGAACAAGGCATGAATGTAAAAGTTCTACTTTTCCCTGAAGGCGATGACCCGGATTCTTTTGCCAGAAAAAATGATACTGAAACCACCAAAAAATACTTAGAAAAAAACGCTAAAGACTTTATTCGATTTAAGATTAGTGTTTTGTTTGATGAAGCAAAAGATGACCCAATTAAGCGTTCAGAGTTTATACATGATATTGCCGAAAGCGTTGCTTTAATTCCTGACCATATTAAGCGTTCTGTTTACATTAGTGAGTGTAGCAAACTGCTTGAAATTTCTGAGCAAGCCGTTTTAGCTGAAGTAAACAAATTGCGTAAAGACATACGAACTAAAAAGGCCAGAGACCAAAGAAATTACGAAGAAGCTCCACTACAAATTCAATCACCACAAAAACAAGCCGAAGAAATTCAGGTCGATAAATTAAATTATCGTGAAAGTGAGTTGCTCAGAATTATGCTTACATACGGTGATAAAACATTTATACATGAAACCAAAAATGAAGAAGGAAATCCTGTAAAAGAAGATGTTCCTGTTTTAGAGTTTTTGTTAGGCGATATTCACCATGACGGAATTGAGTTTAAAAATGAAATTCATCAAAAAGTACTGAATGAAATTATGACTCAATTTCAGCACCAAGAAATTTTTGGGCAACAATTTTTCTTTAATCACCCGGACCAAAGTATAGCGCAATTTTGCATTGACTTAGTGACTTCAAAATATTCGTTGAGCGAAAATTGGGAAAAACACAACATTTGGGTAACTACCGAAGAAATGAATTTATCAAAAGCCGTTTTAGAAACCTTGTACTTGTTTAAACTTCATAAACTAGAAGAAAGAGCAATAGCTCAAAAAGAAAAGTTAAAGTCTGCTAATGATGAAGAAAGCACTTTACTTTTACAAGAGATAAAAATCATGGAGAGCATTAAACGCCAACTTTGTGATTATTTGGGAATTGTGGTGTTAGGATAACAAATTATTCTTAATCAAGTTTATCTAAGAAAGGTAAGTTGTATTGGATAATAAATAAGGAAATAATAAACATAATCCCAATAGTTAATAGCAATGAAAAGATAATTACTTCAATTTGTTGCTCTCGTTTCTTTCTACTAACTAGCCTAACTTTAAGCCTTTTTAAATTTTCTTTTGGAAGCCTTTTTTCCAATAACTTTTTAAGGTTATCGCTTTTCTTAGTTACAAAAGGTTGAAGCTTCTTGTCAAAAATCACTTTTTTCTTCGGTCTCTTATTGTTTTTGAGACTGATATTCATTGCATTTATAGAACCTCCGCCACCCATAGGTTTAATTACGAAAAGCTTCTAAACTAGTTTCAAATCCTTTAGTTTTAGTTGAATGGTAGTATTTCCGTTCCAATGATTTTCTTCAATAGTATAAGCAATATCAAATGGAACGCCTTCTGAAATTTCATTGATATAGTGCCCCATTCCCCAACCAATCACATCAAATTTTATACGATTGTCAGTTGGCTCAAACACTTTTAATTTTAGATGGTCTTCTCCAATCAATCTATATTCAGAGGCTAATACTTCTTTGGTTGTAAAAACAGGTCGCATATTGGCAGGACCAAATGGAGCCATTTGTTTTAAAATACTAACAAATCTGTCGTCTATTTGAGCAAAAGAAATTTCTTCATCAATTTGTAAAGATGGGGTTAGCAATTCATCTGTAATGTTTTCGCAAACTGCTTTTTCAAAGGCTTCGGCAAAGGCTTCCACATTTTCGGGTAACATAGTTAATCCTGCCGCATATTTATGTCCACCAAATTTTTCCAGTAAATGAGCACATTTTTCAATGGCTTCATGCACATTATAACCTCTCACCGAGCGAGCAGAACCAGCTACTTTTCCTTCCGAACCACACAAAATTATAGTTGGTTTGTAGTGAGTCTCAATCACTCTTGAAGCCACAATTCCTACTACTCCTTTATGCCAATGTTCTTGGTATAAAACAGTCGACTTTTTGTTTTGAAGAACTTCTGATTCTTCAATCATTTTTAAGGCTTCTTCACAAATTTGTCGGTCTATTTCTTTTCTATCTGTATTATGCGATTGTATTAAATTGCCTATTTCATTTGCCTGTTCTTCCGTTTTTGCCATTAATACTTTTACAGCATCTTTGGCATCATCCATACGGCCGGCTGCATTTATTCTGGGAGCAATTAAAAAAACTAAGTCGGTAACGGTTACTGTTCTCTTTTTAAAGTCAAAACCTGCTAACTCCAACAAAGCTTTAATTCCTGCTCTGGGTTGTTGGTTAATTATTTCTAAACCAAAATAAGTAAGTACTCTGTTTTCGTCAATTATTGGAACAATGTCCGCAGCAATACTAATGGCCAAGTATTCCAATAAATGCTGAATTTCTGCAAAAGGAATTTGCTTTTTTTCACAAACTGCCTGCACTAATTTAAAGCCAACTCCACACCCTGAAAGTTCTTTAAAAGGATACAAACAATCTTTTCGCTTTGGGTCTAGAACTGCGTAGGCGTTTGGTAATTCTTCACCCGGAAGATGATGGTCACATATAATTAAATCAATTCCTTTTTCTTTTGTATAGTTGGCTTTGTCAATTGCTTTAATTCCACAATCTAGAGCCACCATCACTTTACAACTATTTTCTAACGCAAAGTCTATTCCTTCGTTTGAAATTCCATAGCCTTCTGAATATCTATTCGGAATATAAAAAAGAAAGTCTGCATTTTGGCTTTCCAAAAAAGTAGAAAACATGGCAACAGAAGTTGTTCCGTCCACATCATAATCACCAAAAACTAAAATCTTTTCATTCTTTTCAATGGCAGCAATTATTCTATCGCTTGCTTTATCCATATCTTTCATTAGAAATGGATTGTATAAATTTTCTAAACTTGGTCTGAAAAACTGTTTTGCTTTTTCGTAATCTGTAATTCCTCTCTTTATTAATATTGAAGAAAGGCTTTTATCTAAATCATTTAGTTCAGCAGAAAGTTGATTGATAAGTTCAATATTATTATTGGCATTAACATCCCATCTTATATTTTTCGTCCTTCCTATTTGCATGTTAGTCCTTAATAATTAATTGTTTATCGAAATTTTTGCTATATTTGCACTCTAACTGCAAAACTACAAATTATGAGAAAAATTACTTTATTTTGCGCTTTGGCATTTACTTACAATTTTGTTTTCTCTCAAAATATTTCAGAGAACGAAATAACGGTAAAATCTAATATTTACCAAAACGCAACTGCTACCCTAAAAGTAGAAAAATTTAATGCTGCGACTCACGAAGGTGGAGTTGTTTATTCTGCTGAAAATAAAAGTACTACTAAAGATGTTTCTTTAAGTTCTTTAATTCAACCTAACAATAGCATGTTAAAGGCGAATGGCTGTGACACTGTAACTAACCTTGTTCCTGCAACTGATACTGTATTATATACATGGAACTTTGGAACTTTGGGTTACTTTGGTGGAACAATGAGTTATACCAATAAAACTCCAAAATTTGCTGAGCATTTCACTAAAACAGGAACTTCAACTCACATACAAAATGTAGAACTTACTTTTACTGAAGGTTACTCTCCTTCTTCTACAAAAACATTTAAAGTTACTGTATGGAATGATAATGGTCCAAGCGGTGCTCCTGGAACTGTTTATGATTCTTATAATATTCCTTATAAGTCAATTGAAAACTGGATTAAACAATTTCAAGGTGCAGTTAAAGTAACTCTATCATTTAATAATCCAATTAACATTTCTTTAGACCCAACTTTCTTTGTAGGTGTTGAGTGTGATACATTCGTACCGGATACATTGGCCATGGCTTATACTAAAAATCTATTTGGAATTCCAGGAAGGTCAAACAAAGTATGGACAAATATCGCAGGGGCATGGAATCAAGCAACAATTTTTGTTGAACAATCATCTGGTAATCCATTAACATTAAATGGTTTCACAAGAGTGGGAGTTACTCAGTTTCCTATTAATGCTAGACCTACTCCACTAACTGACACTATTTGCCAGGGAGATATTATTTCATATACATCTTTAAATACATTGAATGTTTCCAGCTATCAGTGGGTCTTCACTCAGGGTAGCCCTGGAAATGGTACAACAGCAAACATGAATGTTTTGTATAATACACCCGGTGTTCATTCATATCAATACAGAGCATACAATCAATGTGGTATGGCCAATGCCTATGTGGGGCAAATTACCGTAAATCCTAAACCTACTTCTGTTATTACCGGGCCAACTTTTGTATGTCCGGGTAATTCTGCTACACTTGTTGGAGCAGGAGGCGGAACCTATCTATGGATTGGTGGTGGTGCAACAGGAAATACTAACCAAACAGTAGTCGTATCTCCTACATCAACCACAAATTATCAGTTAGTTGCTACAAACTCTTTTGGGTGTAAAGATACTGCTACAAAAACATTAACTGTACCTTCAGCAGTTACTGCTAGTTATAACTATTCTCCGAGCACGCTTTGTATTAATTCGGTGATTAACTTTACTTCTACTTCATCTAATGCTACAACTTATCAGTGGACAATACCTAGTTCATCTAATCCAAGCCCAACAGTTGCTAATCCAATTGCTAGTTGGACGACTCCCGGAGTATACAATGTGAAACTAAGAGCGTCTAATCAATGCTTTACTGACTCAACGACTCAAGCCCTAACATTAATAAATTGTAGTGTTGGAGTTAATGAAGTAGGAAAAGAGTCTAAAGTTACTTTATCATTTGCTAACCAAGGATTAATCATTAATTCTAATGGGGTAAATGGAAATTACACTATTAGATTATTTGACGCTTCTAGTAAAATAATTCTTAACGAAAATATTTTTATCAATGAAGGAGTTCAGACAGTTTCTTTGGTTAATAATGTAGCTAAAGGAATTTATGTTATTCAGCTTCAAAATGAAGAAAACCTATTTAGCTCTAAGCTTATAAAGTAAGTAATTAAAACATATCTGTTAAAAGGGTGCGAAGTATTCGTACCCTTTTCTTTTTTCTTTAAATGAAAGCCTATAAATTTTAGTTTTGCAACATGGATATTTTACCAATAAAAGATAAAATACAACAATATAAGTCTGAAGGGAAAAAATTATTTGCAACTTCTTCTTTTCAAACACATAGCTTACCAATGCTTCACATCATTAGTAAAATTGATAATAGCATACCCGTTTATTATACCAATACCGGTTTTTTATTCCCGGAAACCTTAGCCTTTAAAGACCAACTGGCAAAAGACTTTGGATTAACTATTATAGGCTTAAACCCATCGGTTCCAAAAAGCCAACAAAAAGACATTAATGGAAATCTCCTTTTTACATCAGACCCTGACTACTGTTGCCATATAAATAAGATACAACCTCTTGAGCCAATACTTGCAGAATTTGATGTTTGGATAAATGGTATAAGAGCTGACCAAAGTTCTGTTAGAAAAAACATGAAAGAAGAACAACCCGCTCCCTTTGGTTGTTTGCGCTACCATCCTATGTTAAATTGGGATAATAAAATGATATATACTTATATTCATGAAAACAAGCTTCCCTCACATCCTTTGGAAGCAAAAGGTTATTTAAGTATAGGTTGCGAACCCTGTACCAGAAAATTTATTCAAGGAGACGACAGGTCTGCAAGGTGGTTTGGCCTTAATAAAACAGAATGTGGGCTACATACTGATTTAGTAACTAAATAGTAAGACAAAAGAAATTTATGAAAGTATTAATTACCGGTGGAGCAGGTTATATAGGAAATGAAGTTGTTTATAAATTAGCCGTAAACAAAAACATAGAGCAAATTGTAATTTATGACAACTTACATAAAGGAAATTACAATCTATTTACAGGCCTAAGAAAAGTCCCAAAAAACAATATTAAATTTATACATGGAGATATATTAGACAGTAGATTACTACGAAAGTCTCTTCATGGAATAGATACAGTAATTCATCTAGCTGCCAATGTAACTACACCGTTTTCGGATAATAACCCTCATTATTTAGAGCAGGTAAATCATTGGGGAACTGCTGAGTTAGTTTACGCAATTGAAGAAAGTGATGTAAAGAATTTAGTTTATATGAGTAGCGCGTCTGTTTATGGAGCCAGAGAAAATGAAGCTGAAATTACCACCCTGCTGAATCCCAGAACACATTATGGCATCTCAAAAATGAGGGGAGAAGAACATGTTGCCAGAATGTTTGAGAAACTTAACACCTATATCGTAAGGTGTGCCAATGTTTACGGTTATAGCAAAAACCTAAGAGTAGATGCTGTAATTAATAAATTTATGTTAGAGGCTCATTATGAAGGAAGAATAAAAATTAACGGTGATGGAAATCAATCTCGTTCATTTATCTACATTAATAGAGTAACTGACTTTTTAGAAAAGCTTTTAGAAAGCAACTTAGACTCTGCCTACTTCAATTTAGTAGATAGAAATATGAGCGTGTTGGATATTGTAGAAGCTATTAAAGAAATTTATCCTGCTACCGAAATGATTTTTGTGAATCACCACATGAAAATGAAAGAACTAAAAGTGAAGGCTGATGAACAAACCAAAACGTTATTAGGAGAAAACCCTATGACTTTAGTAGAAGAACTACAAGAGTTTAAAAAAATGTTTACGTTTTAGAAAAACCATCTACTACTACTACAAATTCTCCTTTAGGCTCTTTTTCGGTAAAATGTGATAGCAATTCTTGTGCTGTTCCCCTTAGTGTTTCTTCATAAATTTTAGTTAACTCTCTTGATACGGAAACCTTTCTGTCAGCACCAAAAATTTCAACTAATTCCTCCATTAACTTCTTAATTCTATATGGAGATTCATAAAAAACGATAGTTCTTTGCTCTTCTTTCAATTCATTTAGGCGTTTATTTCTTCCTTTTTTATGAGGTAAAAAACCTTCAAAACAAAATTTATCGCAAGGAAAGCCTGAGTTTACCAGTGCGGGAACAAATGCTGTTGCGCCCGGTAGGCATTCTACCTTAATATCTTGAGCAATACTCTCTCTCACCAATAAAAAGCCTGGATCGGATATTGCCGGAGTTCCGGCATCACTAATTAAACCAACTATAGTAGAGGATTTTATCCGCTCAACAATATTATCCAACACCTTATGCTCATTATGTTGATGAAAAGACACTAAAGGTGTTTTAATATCTAAATGCTTCATTAATTTACCTGATTGGCGAGTATCTTCAGCTAAAACAAAATCACATTCTTTCAATATTCTTATAGCTCTTAGCGTTATATCTTCTAAGTTGCCAATTGGAGTGGGTATAATTACTAGTTTAGACATCTGCCAAAAATAGCTTTTGAGCAGCTAAATTGTTAATTTTATCTAAATTTTTTAGGTGCGTGCAACCTTTTAATACAAATAAACATCTATAAGCTGTCGATGCAATTATGAGAGATGAGAAAGAAATCTTAGAAAAATGCAGAAAAAATGATCGCATCGGACAAAAAGCGTTATTTGACAAGTATGCCCCTAGAATGATGAGTGTTTGTATTCGCTACACAAACAGTAGCGATGATGCAAAAGATGTTTTACAAGAGGGATTCATTAAAGTTTTTGAAAAAATTGAAATGTATTCAGGTAGTGGTTCTTTAGAAGGATGGATAAGAAAAATAATGGTTAACACTGCCCTTGACCGAATTAGGAAGTATAAACACGAACAAAATAAAGCGTCTATTGATGATGTTAGCTTTATGCTTGGCAAAGCAGAAAGCACCACTTCAAAACTAGCAGCTAAAGACCTAATGGCCTTGGTAAATAGCTTACCCGGTGGATATAAAACCGTTTTTAATCTATTTGCAATTGAAGGTTATACTCACGCTGAAATTGGAGAAATGCTAAACATTTCAGAAAATACTTCTAAATCACAATATTCTAGAGCCAGGGCTCACTTACAAAAAATGCTTGAACAAATTGAAGAAAATGTTGAACAACAATAACATAGAAGAACTTTTTAAATCAGGGTTAGAAAACCTTGAGTCCCCTGTTCCTACCGATGTGTGGACCGGAATTGAAACAAACTTACCTGCTTCAGGTGGAGCTTCTGCAACAACCGGTATTGCTAAATCTCTTTTAACTAAAGTAGCTATTGGCGTAATTAGTGTTGGAGCAATTAGCTATGGAGTTTATCATTTTACAAATTCAACTGGTAGTAGTAATGAAAGTATAACAGAGGTAACTACTGTTAGTGAAAATGATTTAAACATACTAGAAGAAAGTAGTTCCGAAGAAAATAACACTCTACCTAATAATAGCGACAACCCTAACTTAACTGCTGAAGCAACTGAGAAAGCAGGAGAAACAGAAAAATCTTCAGACACAAAAACTTACCCTAAAAATCATATTAACAAGCCTAACACATATATTCCTACCTCTACTGAAAACAATACCTCTAACAATAATTCAGGAGAAAAAAACGATAATAACATTAGTGCTAATGACAACAATAAAAAGAACGAAACGTCAACCAATAATAACCCAACTTCGGAAAAACCAAAGGAAATAGAAACTCCTTTAGCGGTTGAAATTATAGCTAATGAAACAGAAGGAAAAATTCCTTTTGAGGTTTCATTAAAGTTAGACAAACAAGTTAATCATGTAATTTGGATATTACCTGGTGGAAAAGAAATATCTTCTGCTGAACTTAACCATACATTTGAAAAGCTTGGAAAGCATACCGTTAAGGTTAAAGCTACTGATAGCAAAGGAAAAACAGCAATCAATGAAATTACTGTAAATGTCTTACCGACAGCATTCATTAAATTACCTAAACCTGTTGGAAACAGTGGGGTTCGTCAATTCTACGCAAATGGAAATAATACATTTAATGTTGAGTTTGAAAACGTTGCGGAAGTAGATGGAGCAATTTGGGACTTAAAAGGAAGTGAAGTATATAAATTTAATACTATTGAAGGCGCCAAGTGGGACGGCAAAAATATGATAGGTAATATTTGCGAACCTGGCGTTTACTTTATGCTAATTAAAGCCACTGGCTTTGATGGTTATCCTGCTAAACCGGAAAGAATTTCTATCAATCTGACTAGATAAACAATTACTTTATTAACAAAGTATTTCTTAGTATATTAGCTTTACCTAAAACTAATAACTATGAAAAAATCTAAAGTAACTGTATTACTTGTAGGCTTACTTTTTCTTTCATTGATTGGGTGCATGTCCTATAAAAAAATTAGTGTAGGAAATGCAGAGCCATTTACCAATCATGACATCAGAGAAAATTTTCAGAACTATAATATATATATTCATGATGATAATGGGATTTATGAACTCCAAAACCCTGAGATAGGAGAAAAATTGATAGCCGGAACTCCTAAAAAAATCACCAATCAACAACAGCTTAGCGAAATAACGGACACCAACAACGTTAAAGGTAAAGACATTAATAAATATAATTTAACTCTCCACACAAAAAAACCCATCATAGAAAATGATGGAGTTGCTCAAAGCGGTAATGAAATAATTTTAGATTATAATCCTACGACTAGAATTGAAATTAAAGCGGATGATATTGAAAAAGTAGAAATGTATGCCAATGATGAAAAGGTAATTGGCATTATAGCGCTTTATATTATACTTTGCTTTATTGCTTTAGGTCTATTAATCTGGCTGATGATTGTTTTGTTAAATCAAGCAGGAAACAGCAGTGCTAATGCTAGTGCAAATTCCAGCGGAAATTCAAATAGCAATAGTGGCGGAAGTAACAGCGGTGGTTCCTGCTATGTCGCAACAATGGTTTATGGAAGTTACGATGCACCAGAGGTTTTAGTTCTCAGAAGATTTCGCGATAATTTTTTACAAAAGTTTTACTTAGGTAGACTATTTATCAAGACATATTACAAATATTCTCCTCATTTTGTGAAGAGATTTCAAAATCACGAAAACGTTCATAAACCAATTCGGTTTCTACTGAATCAGTTTGTAAAACTTCTTTCCAATTAAAACAAGGTGTTTAAACGCTTTTACATATTTTTCTTAATATTTGGCTTTGTGATAGTGGCTTCAAGTAGCTTTTCACAAAGTAATTTGTCTCTAAAATATTTTGGTTTAACCGTGCATCCGTTTGGAGATTATTCTGCCTCTATTCAGCCTAATAAGCTTGATAAAAATGCATTTTTTGTTCTGAACTTTGGTGGCTATGCCAGCTATGAAAAATTTGTATGGTATGACTTTATTTCTATAAAATTAAAGCAAGGAATTTTTACCGATTGTTCTGCCGGCATGATGGGAGTTTCACATTTTGGGGCTCAGTTAAAGTTATTAGAAAACCAAAAAAATAGATTAAGTTTTGGAATAGGTCCAACATTTATTTACAGAGAATCATGGAAAAGGTTTGAAGTATATGAAGATTCAGGTTTTTGGAAAACCTATACCTCTAAAAAATATGGTGAAATTCAATATACTTTTATTCCGTATGGTTGTGAGTTTGAATATGACTATAAGTTATCTGATAAAACCGATTTATCTGTTGACTTTACTCCGGGTTTCCCATTTGCCTTTACTTTTTCGGTGGGCATTAAACATTGGTTAACTAAAGACTTTAAGAAAAGAGTAAAACTAGTAGTTCCTAAAAATAAAAAGGCTAAAGTGCCTCAATAAACTTAATAATCAGTTTAGACAAATCTTCAAATTCAGTAAGAGGAAGTGTTTCGGGCTTGTCGTAAATATCGTGATACGCCTTAATGCCTCCCAAAGTATAAATATAAAAGCCTGGAACTCCTTGTTCAGTAAAAAAGTAATGGTCTGAAATAGCCGCCTTTCCTCTCTTTTCAATTTTGGGTAATAAATTAAGTGTTGAATTTATCTTTTGAAGTTGAGCATATTCTTTTTCAAAAACAGCTCCGTTCACTACTTTTATTCCTTCATCTCCTGTCCCAAGAATGTCAAAATTTAAAAAGAACTTTGTATTTCTAACATCCAACAATGGGTTTTTAGCAAGATAAGCCGAACCTAATAAACCTGCTTCTTCACCTGCAAAAGCTATAAAAACAACTGTATAGTCAGGCGGATTTTTAGTGTAGTAATTAGCTAAATGTAATAACATTGCTATTCCGCTAGCATTGTCATTAGCACCATAAAAACATGCTTCTTCTCCCATCATGCCCAAATGGTCGTAATGTCCCATAAAAACAATTGAACTATCCGGTTGCTTTTTTCCTAAAACATAGCCCAATACATTTTGTGTTTGATGGTCATAATTAAAAACCTGCTCTATATCTACAAAAATCTCCTTTGCATCGTTAATAAAGTTTTCTTTTAAGATTTGGATGGTTGTGTATTCATCCAGCTTTGTAGATACAGACCAAGTTAATTTTTCCGGTTCCAGACTAACTAGCAACGGTATTCCAAAGTGATTGTATTTAATTCCTTCAAATGCTTTATCATTAGCTAAAACAGACTCATCAATGACTACTGCTTTATTGTGAAAAAAGTTGCGCTTAGCTGCTTTCATCAAACTCTTTTCACTTGGTAAATTTGTTTCGGTATATCTTATCACGGAAAACTTGCCCGTTAAGCCTTTTGAGGATGGTTTAACAATATAATCTTTTCCCGGAATTAGTAGTTTTCCATCAATTCTAACTTCCATTCTTCCCGGAAATGTATTAACAGGAAATGAAAATTTTTGAAAGTAATTTTCGGTTAGTGTCTTCACTCCAAGTTGCTCAAATTCATTAGCAATATATGTAGCAGCAAGCATATCTCCTTTAGCTACGTACCCTCTACCGTACATGTGTTTTGATGCTAGCGTATCTACTACCTTTTTGGCATAAGATATATCCGATTGACCATTACCTAAAAAAACTAAGGATGAAAAAAGTATAAGCAGTAAGTTCCTCATGCTAACTAAGAAAACCTCCTTTTTACGAGTAATTCAAATTCTTTGTAAAAACTATTTTTCTTATCCCAATTATATTTTTTTGATAAATCATTGAGCTTTTGTTGGGCATCACTAAACGACTTGAAATTATTTAAGGTTTTTAAGGTTTCTGCCATTTCAGATGAATTGCCATTAAATAATTCATTGCTAAAAAGGTATTTTTCATTTATCCCCAATGATTTTGTTAGGTCTGATATCGGTCGATATTTGAGCTTAGCAGCTAAACTGTTATCATCTTCCACATCTTTTTGTTCTTCTTTAGTTAGAACAGATTTTTTTGCTTCCTCTACAGCAGGAGGAAGTGCTAACTCTTCATCTTTATTCTCCTGAATTTTTTCGATAACGATTTTTGATTTTGAAGTATCTTTTTGCGGAATACCTGCATTTTCTGACCGCTCTATCATTTCTCGTAAAACAATTGCTTTTTCATAAAGCTTACTTATTTTACCAATTACCACATTCATTTCAAGAACAGGTATCCTATCCCAATCCGTTAATCTATCAGAATGTTCTTTAATATTATCTGTAAGTTCTGTGAGAGCCTCTCTTAGTTTTTTGATTTCCTTGCTATCTATCATAATCGAAAATTTAACTCCAAACTACTATTATTTATTACATTTACGGTCAATAACTGTGCCTAAATTACTAAAAAAATGATTCCTGAAAATCCATTAGAAAAAAAACCGGGAAGCGGCTGGATTGAAGTTGTTTGTGGCTCTATGTTTTCAGGAAAAACAGAAGAATTAATTCGTAGAATAAAGCGTGCACAGTTTGCTAATCAAAAAGTTGAAATATTTAAGCCACTGGTTGATATTAGATATGATGAGGAAAGTGTAGTTTCTCACGACAAAAATGAAATTTCTTCTACTCCCGTAGAGTCATCAGAAACCATTTTATTGCTTGCCAATGATGTGGATGTAGTGGGAATTGATGAAGCACAGTTTTTTGATGATAACATTGTGGATGTATGTAATGAATTAGCAAATAGAGGAATCAGAGTAATTGTAGCCGGTTTGGATATGGATTTTAAAGGAAAACCATTTGGTCCTATGCCTAACTTAATGGCTATAGCAGAATACGTAACAAAAGTTCATGCTGTTTGCATGAGAACCGGAAAACCTGCACAGTTTTCTTTTAAAAAGTTGAATAGTGAAAAACTTGTTGAGTTGGGTGAAAAAAATATATACGAGCCGCTTTCACGTGAAGCTTATTTAGCTGCTATGAAAGAAAAATCGAAATTTTCCAAAGAATGAATTTTACCATAAATGAAATAGCAACTATTACTTCAGGTAAAATTATTCATGATTCAACTAATGCGATTGAGCATATATTTATTGATAGCAGAAATGCTTTTAAGCCAAGCAAAAGTCTTTTTATAGCTATTAAAGGCGAACATCATGACGGTCATCATTTCATTGACAAATTGAGCAAACTCAACTGCCTGACTTTTTTAGTTTCCAATGAACACTTTAATTTTAATGATTATCCAAATTGCTCCTTTATACTAGTCGAAAATACGTTGGATGCGCTGCAAAAAATCGCTGCTTTTCATCGGAAAAAATTTACACTACCTGTTGTTGCAATTGCAGGTTCTTATGGCAAAACCATTGTAAAGGAGTGGATGTATGAACTTTTAAAGGACAACTATAACATCATTCGTTCTCCTAAAAGCTACAACTCACAAATTGGAGTTGCATTATCAATTTTACAATTAAGTGAGGAGCATAATCTTGCCATTTTTGAAGCAGGGATTTCTATGCCAAATGAAATGGAAAAATTAAAAGAAATGATACTTCCAACTCATGGTATTTTTACTTCTTTTGGCGAAGCTCATCAGCAAAATTTTAACTCTCCTGAAGAAAAATTATCAGAAAAACTAAAGTTATTTGAAGGAATAGATTTTATATACAATCAGGATATAACTCCACTTTCGACAATTAAAAAAAGTAAATATAGCTACGGGAAAAATGCTAGTTTTTTAAAACTAATAGAAGTTCAAAAATTAGATTCATTTAGTGTATGTAAAATTGAATTTAAAGGAATTAGAGATGAGCTTGAAATTCCTTTTACTGATGATGCTTCCATTCAAAATTGTCTAACTTCCGTAACTGCTTCTTTAATGTTTGGGCTAGAACTTGAAGATCTTAAAGAAAAAGTATTTAATCTTCACCCAATTGCCTTGCGGCTTGAAATAACAAATGGTATAAATAATTGTAGCTTACTTCATGATTATTATACTTCCGATATTGAATCACTTCAAATAGCATTAAATAAACTCAGTGAGCAAAAGTTAAAAAACAAAACACTTATTATATCTGATTTTGCAGACAATACCACAAATCAATACATAGAACAAATAGCGGCTTTACTTCAAAATCATAATATTAATAAGCTAATTACGGTTGGAAAATCAATGGTAAAACTAACTCAGTTTTTTGATGGAGAAGTTTATTCTTATGATGATACTGAAGGTTTATTAGATTGCATGGAAATTCTGGAGTTTAAAAATGAAGCTATTTTAATAAAGGGCTCACGCAATTTTAAGTTTGAAAAAATTGGTAACTATTTATCAGAAAAAAGTCATATCACTTATTTAGAGATTAACCTTAAACAGGTTGAGAGAAATATCACTTATTTTAAAACACTTCTTCAACAAAACACTAAATTATTACTAATGATAAAGGCTTCGGGTTACGGGTCCGGAGCAATTGAAATAGCAAAAAAAGCTGAAAGCATTGGAGTAAATAATTTTGGAGTTGCTTACGCTGATGAGGGAGTTGAACTACGAAAAGCAGGAATTGAAGGCAGGATTATAGTTATGAATCCTGAGCCACAAGCCTTCAATGATATCTTAATTTATAATTTAGAACCTTCTGTTTACAGTTTTAAATTATTAGATGATTGGACAAGGTTTTTAATTTTAAATAAGCGACAATCTTATCCCATTCATATAAAAATAGATTCAGGAATGAATCGGCTAGGATTTGTTCAATCACAAATTAACCAACTGACTCAGTACTTTTTATCACAACCGGAAATAAAAATTACTTCTGTTTTTTCTCACCTTGCAACTGCTGATGATGCTTCTCAAGATGATTTTTCCAACTCCCAATTTTTGTTGTTTGAAGAAATATGTAGTAAAATATCAAAAGTACTTCCTTATGAATTTGATAGGCATATTTTAAACACATCCGGCATCCTTCGTTTTCCTGAAAAGCAATTTGAAATGGTTCGCTTAGGGCTTGGCATGTATGGTGTTTCTCCCATTGATAATGAAAATAGCATTTCTCCCATTGCAAAACTTTTTTCAAAGATTTCTCAAATAAAAGCAGTGAAAAAAGGCGAAAGTATTGGTTATGGAAGAAATTTTATTGCCAAAAATAACATAACAATAGCCATCGTTCCTTTGGGTTATGCCGATGGTTATAGTCGGCTTTTAAGCAATGGCATTGGCAAAGTAAATATTAACGGTAAGCTATGTAAAACCGTTGGTAATATATGTATGGACATGTTTATGATTGACGTTAGTGATATAAATTGTCATGAGGGAGATGTTGTTGAAATATTTGGAAATAACCCAACCATAGAAGAGTTGGCAAAGTGGCAAAATACCATTCCTTATGAAATTCTTTCTAGGCTTTCACACCGTATTTATAGAAAATTTATAGAAGAATAGATTTAGAAAAACGCTCTAAGTTGAACACCGCCTGTGTGAATAGTTTTAGCGTTTAATGCGGCTCTACCATTATAATTTAATGATAACTGAAGATGATTTGACAACAGCCTTTGATAACCTACTGTCCAGGTATAATTTTTTCCATTTATCAATCCCTCTAACATTTCAAAACCAACAGAAGAATTTGGGTTACCGTTAAATTTAATCTCAACGTAATTAACCGTTAAATTAAAGCTTCCTTTATTTGCTTGATTAAGTCGCATTTCAGTTCCTATCTTTGAATTATAAGAAGTTTCTGAGCCATAATTTTCATCATTTAATTTTTCCTGATAATTGAAAAATAAATTTACCCTGAATTTTACATTGGGTTGAAAAGTAATTTTTGGTTCAACTTCAATAAAATCAAACTCATAATTACGTTGTGTAAAAAAGCCAGAAAGATTTGATTTAACTCCTTCTTTGTAAAGGAAATTCCAAAATAGTTTTCTGGTCATATTCCATCGCAAACGAGCCGCATAAAATTCTTGTGTTCTGGTTTCAAACCCGTTTGTTAAAAGTGTTTTATTTGAGTTGTTGTAATAGTCAATTTCCGCACCGTACTTACTGCTTATCCTATTAAAATAAAAGGTGTTTTGAATTCCAGAAGATTGTGAAACCAACGCAGAATCATCTATATTTAATATAAACGGATTATATCTATCTTTTTCTAATCCGGTTTTTCTGTTGGTTTGAAAGCCCAGTTTATTACTAAATAACGAAATGAATTTTCGAATTCCCTTTTTGTTTGACCAGACTACATCCGGCCGCACAAAAACTAATTGATTAAATTGATTGGTAAATGTTTTTACATATTCTGACGTAGGCACAAAAACTTTAATATAATTGGCCTGGTCTTGAAAAGCTGCTAACTCAAATTCATTTAATTCTTTAATTCCATTGTCGTTATAATCTATCCATTGATAGTAACCTTGTCCCGGATTTACTTCTAAAAACACAAAATCTCTCTTCAACTCCAGACCACTTCCCACTTCATAATATGTATTTGAGGTAATGGTTCCTTTTATTAAGTTTAAACCATAGTTAATTTTCCCTACAACATTATCTTCCGGCTTCAAATTAACAAAAGCCGAGTCCAACACACTTACTCTTCTGTAAGTGGCATTTCCGCTTAATTTTTGCCATTTAAATTGGTTTACTTTAAAGCCAACTTCAATATCTTCTCCTAAAGTTGATTTAATTAATTCATTGTTTAATGGGGCTTTATCTTCTCGTTGCTGATAGCTAAGATTAAAGCCATTTTGTAATGAGTCTTGTGTTTTTAAATAGGCTTTCCACAATATATAATTAAAACTATTATTAGAAATTCCCTGGTTACTATTTAGCTGTAAAGTATTACTTTCTTCTTCTTCAATAACACCCACTTGCAGCCAAGATATATCTTTACTCAACAAGGCGTTGTGTTTATAAAAGGTAGTTTTAGATAAAGCTGTTCCGTCTGTTTCTAAGTAACTTCCGTTTGCCTTGAAATTAAATCCTTTTTTAGTAAATCCTGCATTTGCTTCATGTCGTAGTCCATCATAAACACTTCCACTAATAAAAGTGGCTAGTGTATATTTTAGTAAAAATTCATTTGGTTTTGCTAGACCTGCATAAGCTTCCATCCATTGCTGGTCATCAACAAAATCAATAGTTCTAACACTCCAGTCTCTATAAAATTCTACTGAACGATATCTTTCTATTTCTTTAAACTGCTTTGTAATATATTCAAACTTTCCGCCTCCTAATATTCTCCATGCATTTTTTTCTTTGGAAAATGGAATTGCATTATCAGAAATTAATTTAAACCCATAACCTGCGTTATCTCCGTTACTTATTTTAGAAAAAGTATTTGCGTCATAATTACTAACTGCGCCTTCCACATAAAGTTTAGAAAGTTTAGAAAAATTATATTCTCCTCCAACTGTAAAAAGTTGACGCTTTTTTGGAGTGACCAATAAAATTACCGGTTCATAATTTCCTTGTGGAATCCCGGAAACAGGAGCTACCCATTGATATACTTTTCCGTTTGCAGTAGAATTTACTTGAATGTAATTACCATTATTGTTTCCAACTAAAGAAAAGGCTAAACTGTAAAATGCGCTATCAGGATTAGTAGAATACACGAATACCGAATCATATAAAACACTTCCAACCAAAGTGTCTATTTTTTTGTAGAGCACCCTATCATTTTCAAATGGAACGCTATCAATGCTATAATAGAGTGCCTCTTGAATACTGTCGCCCACCGTTCCTAAAAACTTTTTTTGCTCATCATCCAGCTCTTGTTGTAACGGCTGGTTTTTTGCATCTTGCTCTGAATACATGTTTAAGTCTAACTTCCATTTATTTTTTTCAAAACCAGTAGAAGCTTGCAGTACAGAACGAGCGTAGTTTTTATCCGAGTACTGAAATTCAACTACAATTCTGGAGTATTGAGTAATAATTCTGTTTGCGGTAAAAGTAATTTCAGCAGTGTTGTAGTCAATAATATAGTCAAAATCCTGACCTCTTTCCATTTGTTCACCATCTAAAAACACTTTCTCCGTTCCAGATAAAACAATAATGAAAGTTTCATTTTCTGAGCCTGTTAAACGGTAAGGACCTTGATTTCCCTCTACACCTAAAATTACATTTCTTGAGAATTTTCCTTTTGAAACCGCCATCCCAACAGAAACATCTGCTATTACGCTGTTTGAATCTAAATTATTAAGAGCAAATCGACTGGAAAAATTTCCTCCCTGAGCTCTTTTGTAATATTTTAAAAAATAAGAATCTCCATTTTGCATTTGAAAATCTCCTGCCACAAGTTTTGATTTATCGTCATATAATTGAATATAAACCTGGTCAAAGTCTTGCAATTGTTGGGTGTTTCCCTCCGGCTGAATAGGTATATTATCATCCGTAATTGATGCCAAAACATTGATTTTCTCCGTTACTTTTCCTGATAACTGTAGATTTAAATTAGAGTTTACTGACAAGTTTTGATTATTTCCAACTGTCAATCCTCTGGAAATTGTTCCACTTCTATTCACTTCACCTAAGCTAAATATTTCATCGGTGGTATTATTGGTAGGCGTGTAGCTAAATTGATTGTAAAGTCCAACATCTTGCTGTTCTAATAATTTAGCATTTTTATGTGAGTACTGCCTTGAAAAACTAAGTGGGAAAACTCTAAATTTTATGAAACTCTTTTTTCCAAAATTTTTCTTAGAAAATATAATTGTGGATTTAGCATAGTCAATATTATAGTCTCCTGTGTCCGCAAAAACACCCTCTATCATAATAATTTCAGACTCAGGAACAATGCTCAATGAGTCTAACTGAATAGTGTCTTGCGATGCTATTATTTCCAACGAACGAAAATTATGCTGGGCAAAAGACGTTGATGTAATAAATAACATTACTACAAAAAGAAATATATATTTAGTCTGCTGTTGCACTAAGTAGTATGAAACTCTCAAAGGTAAACATCCTTAGAAACTTTAAACGATGCTTTTTATTTTGTTTGAATTAATACTTTTGGGTCATGAAAATCATCTCTTACAATGTAAATGGCATTAGAGCCGCCATGAGTAAAGGTTTATTAGACTGGATAAAAGCTGCCAATCCCGATGTTTTTTGTATTCAAGAAACAAAAGCTACTAAAGACCAGGTAGATATTATCTCAATTGAAAGTTTAGGATATCACCATTATTGGTTTTCTGCACAAAAAAAGGGATACAGCGGAGTTAGTATTTGGTGCAAAAACAAACCTTTAAATATTGAATATGGCTGTGGAATTGACAGGTACGACAATGAAGGCCGAGTTCTTCGAGCAGATTTTGATGATGTTTCAGTAATTAGCGTGTACATGCCTTCAGGGTCTAGCGGAGATGACAGACAAGCCTTTAAAATGAAGTGGCTAAATGACTTTCAAGAATACATTAACAATTTAAAAAAAAGCACTCCAAACCTAGTAATATCAGGTGATTATAATATTTGCCATAAAGCCATTGACATACATGACCCGATACGAAATGCAACCGTTTCCGGTTTCCTGCCCGAAGAGCGAGAATGGATGACTGAGTTTATTGAAAGCGGCTTTATAGATACTTTTAGGCATTTTAACCAAAATCCACATAATTATAGCTGGTGGAGCTATAGAGCAAATGCCAGAAATAATAACAAAGGCTGGAGGATTGACTATAATATGGCTAGTAAAAACCTTGAAAACAGGCTTAAATTTGCTACAATTTTACCCAATGCAAAACACTCAGACCACTGCCCTGTTGTTCTAGAATTGAAATAAATGATATTTAGAGATTGATTGTATCGGTATTTATTTATATTTGTCATTACTTAAATTTTTAACCCTAACTTAGTTGTGATGAAAAGAATCTTTGTAATTAGCGCACTTGTTGGTTTAGGTTTACTTTCAGGATGTGGTGGTAACGGAAAGTCTGGAGGTGGAGAAACCAAAGAAGGAAAAGGCGGAGTTGTTTACGGTGGTGTATTTAAAATGAATGAAGTTGAAGACTTTAAAAGTCTTTACCCACTTGATATTACAGAGGTTGGAAGCCACCGAATTGGTAATCAGGTTTATGAAGGAATAGTAAAATTAAATCAAGAAGATTTATCTGTTGAGCCTTGTTTAGCTGAAAAATGGGATGTAAATGAAGATGCTACTCAATTTACTTTCTATTTAAGAAAAGGTATAAAGTTTCATGATGACCCTTGCTTTCCTGAAGGAAAGGGAAGAGAAGTTAAAGCACAAGACATTAAATATTGCTTAGACAAAATTTGTGAGTCACACCCACAAAATCAAATGTTTTGGCTATTTAAAGACAAAGTAAAAGGAGCTGTTGATTACTATGAAGCCAGTAAATCAGGCACTTTACCAGCCAACGGTGTTGAAGGAATTAAAATTATTGATGATTATACCATTCAGATTGATTTAACATACCCATTTGCAGGTTTTTTAAACATATTAAGTCACTCTGCTGGTTGGATTTATCCTAAAGAAGCTTATGATAAATATGGCATTGAACTTAGCAGGCATGCTGTTGGAACAGGTGCTTTTAGAGTAAAAGCCGTTAAACAAGGTGAGGCTGTGGTTTTAGAAAAAAACCCAGATTACTGGGGAATTGACCAGTATGGTAACAAATTACCTTACTTAGATGGTATCAAAGTAACGTTTATCAAGGAAAAGAAAACTGAATTAATGGAATTCAGAAAGGGTAATTTAGATATGATTTTTAGATTACCGCTAGAAATGATTGAAGATGTAGTTGGAGAGTTAGATGAAGCAAAAAAAGGTGGAAACAAACCTTTTGTAATGCAAGTTGTTCCTGCGATGAGCTTATTTTACTACGGATTTCAAAATAAAACTGCTCCTTTTGATAATAAAAAACTTCGTCAAGCATTAAATTATGCTATTGATAGAGATGCTATTGTAACATACACTTTACAAGGAGAAGGAGAAGCAGCTATTCATGGGGTTGTTCCACCATTTAAAGGATATCCTTATGAAACAGTTAAAGGGTTTGAATTTAATCCTGAACTAGCAAGACAACTTTTAAGTGAAGCAGGTTTCCCTGGCGGAAAAGGATTAGGTAAAATCACACTACATATTAATAGTGGTGGTGGTGACAGAAACGTTCACACAGCTGAAGTTATTCAAAAAATGTTGAAAGAAAACATCAATGTGGATGTGGATATTGAAATTTTACAATGGGCACAGCACTTAGACAATTACGAAACAGGAAAGTCTGTATTTTGGAGAACAGGATGGATTGCCGATTATCCGGATCCGGAAAACTTCCTAAACTTGTTTTACGGAAAACACGTTCCTGCTGAAATGAGCGACCGTTCTTTCATTAACTCTGTTCGATTCCAAAATGCAAAGTTTGATTCTATTTTTGAAGTTGCTTTAAGAATAGTAGATACAAAAGAACGTTATGAGTTATTTGCTCAGGCAGATCAAATTATTGTGGACGAAGCAGCTTGTATGCCTATTTTTTATGATGAGAATACTAGGTTGATTCAGGTAAAGGTTAAAAATTTCCCTGCAAACGCAATGGAATACAGAGACCTTAGTGAAGTTTACTTCAAAGAGGAAGAGCAAAAATAAATACTATTTTTTACAATATTTTCTTAAAAACGGTGGTTAATTTTAGCCACCGTTTTTGTTTAACTTTGTCTTGTGCGTAATCTATTACTCTATATCATTCTTATTACTTTTTCCTTTTCGCTTTTTTCTCAAGAAAATATGGGAATTGAAAATAGCAATTACGCTCCCACTAATTCCCTTTGGCTAAACCCGTCTTCAATTGCTGACAACAAAGCATTTTTAGATATCAATATTGCAGGCGCTTCAGCTTTTATGGGAAATAATTTGGCTTATGTAAAAGGTGGGATGCCCTATTCTGCGAGTGCTTTTCAAAGTTTATCTTTTAATCTTGAAGGAAACAAGAAGAGTTTATATGTAGATGCCGGAATTCATGGCCCTTCTGCATCATTATCCATTGGTGACCATGGTTTTGCATTAAGCACTTCTTTAAGAAACTATCAAAGAGCCAAAAAAATTCCGGGAGAGTTAATGGATTTATTATTTAGAGAATTAGAATACGACCCTGAATATGGCGTTAAAAAATCATACAATAATATTTCACTGAACTCTCTAAGTTGGATGGAAGTTGGATTCAGCTATGCCTACTTGTTTAAAAAATTTGACAGAGAAATATGGCAAGGAGGTATTACCGTTAAAAGAATGTGGGGATTAGCATCCTTTTCTTCTATATTTAACACCATAGAATATACTCTTGTTGACCCAGAAGTGGTAACCGTTCATGATTTTGAATCTCAATATGCAACTGCTTCCGGGTTTGGTTCCGGAACAGGCTGGGGAATAGATTTAGGTTTTACATACAAATACACTACTGACCCTGTAATGTCATATACTCCACATAATAGACTTTGCAGAAAAATGGATTATTATCATAAAATCGGAGTTTCATTATTGGATTGGGGAAGTATTAAATTTACTGATAATGCACTTTTAAATACTATTGACATTTCCGAAGAACCTCATACCGAAAACTCAACAGAAGGATTAGACGAAAATGATGTTATTTATAACTTACAAAACAATAATTTTGATAATACTACCAATACATTTAAAGCAAAATTACCATTGGCTTTATCTGTTCAATACGACTATAATTTTGGATACAACATTTACTTAAATGCAACCGCTATTCATCCGCTAAGAGGTTCAGGAAAAATAGGAATTCAGCGCCCTCCTCTATTTGCATTTACTCCCAGATATGAAAGGAAAAGATTTGAAGCGTCTTTACCCATAACTTTGTGGGATTATAAATATCCTTCTATTGGTTTTGCTGTTAGGCTAAACAGTATTGTTATTGGCACTGATAGGCTCATTCCATACATCTTGCCTATAGATACGTATAGGGCTGACATTTATTTTAACCTTAAGATAACCATTTTTGATAGAAAAAAATGTCGTCCTGCAAAGCCCAGAAGGGCAAGTGATAAAGTTAGGTGTCCCAGCTATCACTAGATAAATGTTAACAATACTGTTGATACTAGAATAAACACCACTTTTTTATCTTATCTTTAATCCATTAACTTTGCCTTTTACTATACTATTGATAGTTTTTGACTACAGATTATAACATATCAAATAAAACCATTCAAGGAGGTAAGACACTTTGTATAAATGATTTAAAAGAAATATTTTACAAAGCCCCTTCTTCACTTAGCAATGAACAGCTAGAAGCCATTAAAACTTTTGACAACTTAAGATTAAATACCCTTAAAAAAATTACCGATGAATCGGTTTACCATAAAACATACCTTGATTTTCAAGTAAAAGCTAATCTTTCTCCCTACCAAGAATTTTTAAAAAAATAAATTATGAAATCAATTTTTACACTCTTCATTTCAGCTTTTATCTCACTTACAATTACTGCGCAGCCACAGCTTAGCTTAGGTGAAATTACACCGGTTGTAGGAGACGTTTATAATGTTTACCAAGCAGATTCGGCTTATTCTCCCGGAGTTGGAGGCTCTGCCAATATGACTTGGGATTTCAGAAATTTAAACGGCTATGGGCAAGCTTATGATTATACCGTAAACTATGTTACGCCTTCTTCTACCCCTGATGCAAGCTACTTTCCTACGTCAACAGTTGCAGAATCATATCCAAGTACTAAAGGAGGAACTACATATTATAAAACAAATGGCAATGACGTTTACATGGATGGGTTTACTATTACTGTTAGCGGATTAGGAAGCGTATTAGTTGATATTAACGCTGACAATGAATTAATCATGACTTATCCTTTCACTCAAGGCTCTAATGTAGCCGATGCTACTATAACCGGTACAGCGTATTTCTTTTTTGTAGGGCCACAAACTGCATCAATAAGTGGAAACGCAAATACTGTTGCAGACGGCTATGGTACTTTATTAATGCCGTATGGAGATACTATTAAAGATGTTATTCGTGTTTTAAGGAACGAAAGCTATACTGCCACTTCCACTTTAGGAACAACAACTATAAACAGAACCAATATCTTTTTTTATGCAACTAGCTCAAGTACAACTACAGCTAACAAAAAATTTCCGTTGGTTGCTTTCTATGAAACCAATATTAATGGAAGCTCTACTAAATGGGTAACTTCACAGCTTAAAATGATTACTGGACTTGACGAGTTGGCAAATACTTTAGAGTACATTAAAGTATTCCCTAATCCTGTTAAAGAAAGAATTAATATCAGTTTTTCTTTAGCTAATGAAGCCAAGGTAAGTATTACTCTAAAAAACAATTTAGGTCAAAATGTAAGCACTTTACTAGCAACTCAACAATTAAACAATGGCTCACATAACTATAGTATTGATAATACATTTGCCAGTGGAGTTTACTTTTTAGAAATTGATGTTGATGGTAGAAAAAAAGTAGAGAAAATTATTCTTGAGTAATTACTCTTCTTTATCCTTTAGCTCAATACTCACCTTTTTATCATCCGGAATTATTTTCTCCCAATCCGGGTCTAATGTTAAATCGTTAAGTCCCGGAACCAATACAACAGCAAAACTTGCTACTGGTTTATATAATAAGGAAGATTCTTTATACTCTTTATTCATAATAGAATAATGTTGGTCTAGTCGGTCAAAAATAAAGAGCACAACGCTTAAAATAAATCCAAAAAACATCAAGCCGAAAAGTAAGCCGGCCAATTTATTTACAAAACCCAAGCTTGCTTTTTTTAACACCCCTTGAATAAATTTACCAAGCATAAACACAAGCAACACAATACATATAAATAATACGACAAAAGAGATGAATTCAATCCAATTTTGTTCAAGATTAAATGCTGTTTCTAAATACTTTCCTAAGACATCTGAAAACTTAAATGCTCCCCAAACACCAAGCCCCAAAGCCGCAAAAGAAGCAATTTCAGTTACAAGCCCTTTTTTAAACCCTCTTACAGCTCCCCATGCCAATGGCACAACTAATATAATATCTATTGCATTCATTTGTGTTTGTAAAAATAAAGTGCATTTAAGCTTTGGATAGATTCAAATTGTATTTTTGTTAACATGTTAGATGAGGATAACTTCGAAAAAAGATGGGGAAATTTGCTTGTAGAAAAATCTAAACAAATAGATTTTGAAGTAGATTTTGAAGGGCTTTTATTTTTGATTGGCTTGCAAGAGCTAGGTAAAACAAGGATTAACCCTGATAAAAATCAAAAGTTAGATATTATGCACATTGCCGTTTGCAAGTTGCTGGAGCCTTATGGCTTTTATGAATACAAAGGAATTGATGCAGATGGTTGGCCTCATTGGGAAAGATTAAAAAAGATTCCTAGTTTAGATAAAAAAGAACAAGATAAGCTGATTAGAACCGCTATGTTAGAATACTTTGAAGAATAGTCTAAAGTTTACCGACTATGTAAATAGCTAGTTTTGTATAGGCTTTCAGTAGCGTTTCTTTTTTCAGATGCATGGTTTTAATATCAAGCACATCAGGGTTTTCAAGATTAATATAAAGGTTTCCTTCGCCATAAATTTGTTTTCTGTCTTTTCCTATTACATCAAAATGAATTATATGGTTTGAATATTTATAACTCGTCTTTTTTCCGGCTACCGGAGCACTTTTTTTAGCTTTTTTAATTTGGTACATATTTATAAAAACAAATTCAGCTGCATCATATTTAGTGAGGATTGAATTAAAATATGTATTGTCAACTCTACTTAAATCAACAGCATAATGCGGTGGTTTTTGTTTTTGATATTCATAAAAAACCCTTTTGGAAAAAGTTGAAAAATCTTCTTCTGATAAGGTAATGAACATTATGCTATCATTTTTTAGATTCCAAAATGCATTTTGAAGTGTGCTGGCGTATAGTCCATAGACATCATTAGGGTTTACGTCATTTATTGAAGCAATGGTTTCTATGGCAACGTCAGAATGTAGTTCAAAGCGACTATACGGAATGAGTATTATTTTTTCCTTTTTAATATCACTGGCTAACATTTCGTGTTGAGCACACAAGCTAAGTGATAGAAAAATAAACAAGTATGTTGTAAAAAACCTCAACTATATTACTCTGCTTTTAATATAAAATAATTCTTTTTTCCTCTTTGAAGTAAAATGTATTTTCCGTTGATTAAATCATCCGTATTTATGCTTTTTTCTTCAGCCACTTTTTCCTTATTCACACTTATTGAGTTTTCCTTTAATGCTCTTCTTGCTTCTCCGTTCGATTTTAAGAAAGAACCTTCAGCAACCAAGGCATCAACAATATTTATACCGTTTTGAATTTTTGAAATAGCAATAGAAGCCTGCGGAACCCCTTCAAAAACAGATAAAAAATCGTCCTCAGATAAGTTTTTTAAATCTCCGGAAGTTGAGTTTCCGAACAAAATATTACTAGCAGCAATAGCATTTTTCAACTGTTCCTGCCCATGAACCCTTACTGTAATGTCCTCCGCTAAAGCTTTTTGCAATAGCCTTAAATGAGGTGTTTGGTTATGTTCCGCCTCAATGGATTCAATTTCCTCTTTTGATTTTACGGTAAATATTCTGATATAATTTTTCACATCATCATCAGAAGCATTTAGCCAAAACTGATAAAACTTATAGGGTGAAGTTCGTTTAGCGTCTAACCAAATGTTTCCACCTTCGGTTTTCCCAAACTTAGTTCCGTCAGCTTTTTTAATCAGTGGAGTAGTTAAAGCGTAAGCCTCTCCACTATCTTTCCTTCTTATAAATTCTGTTCCGGTAACAATATTTCCCCATTGGTCAGATCCTCCCATTTGGAGCTTACAATCCATTGTTTTATACAAATGATAAAAATCATAGCCTTGTACTAGCTGATAACTAAACTCTGTAAAAGACATTCCGCTATCTAATCGCTTTTGCACAGAATCTTTGGCTAACATATAGTTAATCGTAATATGCTTCCCTACATCTCTAATAAAATCTAAAAATTTAAAGTCTTTAAACCAATCGTAATTATTTACAATTTGAGCAGAGTTTTCACCACAATTAAAGTCTAAAAATTTTTCAAGTTGAGCTTTTTGACAATCTAGATTGTGCTGTAATTCTTCTTCCGAGAGTAAATTTCTTTCCGCACTTTTTCCGGAGGGGTCTCCAACCATCCCGGTAGCACCGCCAACAAGAGCAATTGGTTTGTGACCACATTGTTGAAAATGAACTAACGTCATCACTTGCACCATGTTTCCAACTCCTAAAGAATCTGCAGTTGGGTCAAAACCGATATATCCTTTAGCCATGCCATTAGAAAGATATTCTTCTGTACCCGGCATAGAATTATGTAACATGTTTCGCCACTTCAGTTCCTCAATAAAATTCTTCATTATTAATCAATTTTGGGTAAAGATAAGAAGCCATTTGATAATATATTTTAAATCGTTTAAAACACTACTTTTACATCGTGAATTTTGTTACAGGAGGAACCGGTTTAATTGGAAGTCATTTGCTTTTTAAGTTAGTAAATGATGGGCAAAATGTTCGCGCTTTATATCGCTCAAAGCAATCTCTAAATGACACTCAACAAATTTTTAACTACTATCAAAAGCCTGAACTTTTTGAAAAAATTGAATGGGTTGAAGGAGATATTTTAGATGTCAACTTAACGTATGAACAAATCAAAGGGTGTAGCAACGTATTTCATTGTGCTGCCATAGTTTCTTTTAACCCAAATCATAGAAAAAAACTATTTAAAGTAAATATTGAAGGAACGGCCAATATTGTAAATGCTTGCATTGAAAATACAGTTGATAAACTTTGTTATGTCAGTTCTGTAACTACACTTGGAACGCCTAATATAAATGGTGTTATAGACGAAAAAAGTAACTGGAAAGAAAAAAAGAAACCTAGCAATTATTCTATTAGTAAATATTATGCCGAACAAGAAGTATGGAGAGGAACTCAAGAAGGGCTTAAATCTATTATTGTTGCTCCTAGTATGGTGATAGGAGCCGGTAATTTTGATAAGGGCAGCTTAGCTGTTTTTAAAAGAATTAAACAAGGCTTAAAGTATTATACCAATGGAACAACAGGAGTAATTGACGTAAGGGATGTTACTGATATCATGCTTAGTTTAATGAAAAAAGATGTTGCTAATGAAAAGTTTTGCCTTGTTTCAGAAAACATTTCATTTAAAGATTATTTTGAAATCATTGCAAAAGAACTTAATGTAGAACCTCCAGCTAAACTGGCAGGTAAAACTGCAACAAAAATTGCCTGGATTACAGAAAAAATAAAGACCATGATTACCGGACAAGAACCTGTAATAACCAAAGAAACCGCTAAAATTGCACACGCAAAAGATGTTTATTCAAACGAAAAAATTAAATCTACGCTAGATTATAATTTCATTCCTGTAAGAGAAAGCATTGCTCAAACAGCCTCTTATTATAAAAGTCAGAAATGATTAGTATATTTGCGTTTCAATGAAAATTAATAATACATATAGGATTATTTTTTCAGTCTTTCTGTTAAGCGTCTTTTCATTGGTAATACTACCTGTAAAGTCTTTACATCATCATGAACATGCGGAAGTTCACAGTGATTATGAAAGTGGTTTTCAAAATGCGGAAGATGAAGATTGTGCTATTTGTAATTTTCATTTTGAAACTTTCTCAATAGATTTTTCCAACCAAAATATTTCCCAAGAAATTACTTCTGTATTACCTGCAAAAAAAGTAGTTTCTTCTCCTCAGCAAAATACGTTTTCCTATAAAAGTTTACGAGCCCCCCCTTTAGTTTAATAATTAGCCTCTCAAAGAGAGAGTTCCCTTGTTATTAAATTAAATCAACAATCAATGAAACGTTTTCTAACGTTGTTTTTGATGCTAATTAGTTTTCTAATAGTAGCTCAAAAACACACAAACTGTAGTTCTTCTTTAAGCGGAAAGGTATTGGATGAGCACAATAGCGAACCACTTGCCTATGCTACAATTTATATTGAAGAAATAAAAAGAGGGACTTCTTCAGATGCGGAAGGAAATTACAGTATTGAAAATCTTTGCGATGGAAAATATAAAGTAATCATTACTCATATTGGTTGTGAACCTGTGGTTCAAAAAGTAGATATAAAAGGACATACAAAAAGAAACTTTTATCCTGAACATCATACGGAAGAACTTAAAGAATTTGAAGTAGCCACTCAAAAAGATGATGATTTGCCATCAACACAAAATGTTTCAAAGCTAAACCAAAAAGAAATCACCCAATTAAAAGGTAAAAATTTAGGTCAAACATTGGAAAGAATACCTGGAGTTACAACCCTTAACACAGGTAATGGAGTTTCTAAACCCGTAATTCATGGGCTACATAGCAATAGGGTATTAATTATTAATAATGGCGTTAGACAAGAAGGACAACAATGGGGAGTTGAACATGCTCCTGAAATTGACCCTTTCACAGCAAATAAATTAAGAGTAATAAAAGGAGCTAATAGCGTAAAATATGGTGCCGATGCAATTGGAGGCGTTATTTTAATTGACCCAAAAGAGTTACGAGATAGTTTAGGAATAGACGGAGAAATAAACTTATCTGCACACTCAAACGGAAAACAGGGAGCAGGCTCAGCAGAGTTACAGGGAAATTCTAAAAAATTAAGTGGATTAAAATGGAGAATACAAGGAAGTGGGAAAAAAGCAGGAAATATCAATACTCCTAACTACTATATGAAAAACACCGGAATAGAGGAGTACAATTTTTCAGGAATATTAAATTACAATAAAACCAAATACGGAGCTGAAATTTATTACAGCCAGTTTAACACAAATTTGGCTGTTTTTTCAGGTTCACACATCGGAAATCTAACTGACTTACAAATTGCATTTAATGCAGCAACTCCTTTTGATTCAAGTGGTTTTAGCTATGATATAAATAGACCTTATCAACATGTAGAACATGAGCTTTTTAATATTAAAGCTTTTTATTTTACCGGAGAAAGTGGAAAACTAAATGTTTCTTATTCCAGACAATATAATTTAAGAAGTGAATACGACAGAAGAAAACCATACAATGATTCTTTGGCAGCGCTAGGCTTACCCGAACTTCAACTTGAAATAACTACACATATAACTGAGGTTAACTGGGAGCATTTTAAACACAAAAAATTAAGTGGAGAAATTGGGGCCTCCCTCATGCAACAAGGAAACACTTATGAAGGTAGGTTTTTTATTCCAAATTATAAAAGCAATACTATCGGGCTTTATTTAATAGAAAAGTATTCTTTAGAAAATTTAATTTTTGAAGGCGGAGTGAGGTTTGACTATAGACACTTACAGTCATTTTATTATGAAAAGGATGTTTTATTAAGTCCAATTAAACAATTTAACAACTTTTCCGGAAGCATTGGCTTTTCTTCAAATTTTAAAGAAGATTTTACCCTCAAATTTAACCTTTCAACTGCATGGCGTTCGCCATCCGTAAATGAATTATATAGTTATGGAGTACACCATGGAGCCGCAAGTTTTGAGATTGGAAACGGGAACCTGGTTTCTGAAAATGCTTATAACATCAATTCAACATTACTTGTAGACAAGAAAAAAATTCAACTGGAAGTATCTCCATACGTTAACTACATCAAAAACTTTATTTACTTAAAACCAACGCTTCAACCTGTGTTAACAATAAGAGGAGCATTTCCCGGCTTTGAATACACACAAACCGATGCCTTATTGTACGGAAGCGATTTATACCTAAAATGGAATGTCATCGGTAAACTTTCTTTAGTAAATAAAACTGCTTTATTACGCGCATTAAACATAACTACAAACGAGTACTTAGTTCAAATGCCTTCAGACCGAACGTCTTTCTCATTAGAGTATGATTTTAATTCATGGAAAGTATTTAATGACAGTTATCTCTCCTTAACGCTAAGTCATGTAACCAAACAAATAAGAGTTCCTGAAAATTCTGACTATGTTGACCCTCCGGGTGCATATACTTTAATTGGTGTAGAAGCATTTACAAAAATTAAAAAAGTAGAGCTAGGAGTTGGAGTTGAAAACCTTACTAATGCTATATATAGAAATTATCTAAACAGATTCAGATACTACTCAAATGAGATTGGAAGAAACATATCCGTTAAACTAAAAATACCTATTAATCAATAAAAACAAGAAAATGAAAAAACTAAATTTTAATTACCTAATACTTGCAGGGTCATTAACAATACTGGCTCTTCAAGGATGTAAAAAAGACAAGGACCTTGTTCCTGTGCCACAGCCAACAGTAAACGAACAAGAGAATATTACAACCTTACGGTTAAAATTTACAGAGCAAGGCACAACTAATACTTTTACTGTAAACTATGCTGACCCTGACGGAGCAGGAGGAAATCCTCCCACATCAGACACTATAAAAGTGGTAAACGGAAAAATGTATGATGTAGAAGCTATGTTTTTAGATGAATCGAAAAGTCCAGCAGAAGATTTAACACCTGAAATTTTAGAAGAAAAAAATGACCATATAGTGTGTTTCAATGTTGTTTCTGGTGCAGTAACAATTGCAAGAACTGATTTGGATGATAACAATTATGAAATAGGTCTTACCTCAACATGGACCATTGGTTCTACAACAGGAATGGGACACATGGATATAACATTAAAACATCAGCCAGAAGTAAAAGACGGTACTTGTACTCCGGGCGAAACAGATGTTGAAGCACATTTTGATATATTAATTCAATAAACACTATTAATCATGAAAAAGATAATTACAAATACATTAATACTAGCTATAGCAGTAGGGTTTGCTGCTTGTAACAAAAGCAAAATAAACTCTAAACGCTTTATGAAAGCCGGAGAATGGAAAGTAACTGAACTTTCTGTTGACGGAACAAATGAAGATGAATTACCTCACTGGCACGTTGAAGACTGTGATATATACAAAGAATCATGTGAAGCTCATTGGGAAAACGAAGAAGGTGGTGAAGCTCATTTTGTATGGCAATATCGTGATAAAGGAAAGACCTATGAAATTTCTTATCAAAAGGAAGAAGACAGTGGCGGTCACTCCCACTCACATGACCATGCAACTGAAGAAGCAGAAGCTCAGGCTTATAATTTTAGCGGTGTTTATGAAGTGGTTTCTGCTAAGAAAAAAAGTATGGAATTTAAATCTACATCCACATTAGGTTTTTCTGGACAAACTGTGGTTATTAAAATAGAAAAAATGTAGTATCTCTTTTTGGTTTTTACTACCCACCTTTTCAGGTGGGTAGTTTTTAATCAACCTTTTCTAGTATAGGGTTTTCGTTTAGTTTAGCTTGTGCTTCGGTCATCTGAGCTATGGCCTTTTCATAAATCAATTCCATTTCTTCAGGTCGCTGTGTGTAGTATTTCAAGTTTTTATCCAACAGCTCTTCGGTAAGATGGTGCTTTTCCAAAACTGATTCAAAAAAAGCATTGGTTTTTATTGAATCAATATTATGACGGTTTGCTTTTATTGCTCCGTCAATTAAGTTTAAATCAATTATAATTTCTGTCATTATTTCCTCAGAAACGATATCGTCATCTTTAGGCATGTTTTTTTCTAAAGGTTCAGAATCGCACGAAAAAAATAGGCTTATTAAAAGCAATAAAAAAAAGTCAATTCTAAATGATTTACTAAATAGCATACACAAAGCTAAAGTAATTTTTTAGGTTTTCCTGCTATAAAATCTTTTAAATAGTGAGGTTCAAAATAAGCTACATCTTCAAACTCTTTTTTTAGAAATTTTTCTGTAGCCATTTCTATCATGTATTTCGCTGAGGGCTCAATACCTTCTACAAAGATTGAATTATTAAAAGTAGATAAGATTTCTTTACACTTTATCATTCCATTTCCAAAAAAACAAACCGAGTTTTCTCTTAAAAACTCACTATACGTATTTTCATCTACAATGTCTGCATTTACCGACCTAACTAGATTTAATTTTCTATCAACTATTTCTGCATAAACCTCCATTCTTCTAGCATCAATCATGGGGCAAAAGAGGTCAGCCTCAATTTGATTTAATAATACTCCTTTCGTCATGCTCTTGAGTGTATCAACAGCAATTAATGGAATTTCTAATGCAAAACAAATTCCTTTAGCCGTTGAAACTCCTATTCTAAGACCTGTATAAGAACCCGGTCCTTTACTCACAGAAACCGCATCTAGCTGTTTAAAATTAAGGTTAGCTTCTTCTAAAACTTGTTGTATAAAAACGGTGAGGTTTTCTGCATGAGTATAGTTTCCCGTTTGTTCTTTAAAAGCTAGTAGCTTTCCATTTTCCGATAGGCTAACAGAACAGTTTTGTGTGGCAGTTTCTATGTGAAGAATTCGTGACAAAAAAATGAGTTAATCTTCCTTATCGTAAAACTTATCTTTTTCTCTGACTTCAAGATGCTTGCTGTGTTCTATCTTTTTTGATACTGCAGCATACGGACCGGCTACAATTTCCTCTCCTTCTTCCACTCCCTCTATTACTTCAATATATTCCGTATCCTGAATACCTGTTTTGATATACCTGATTTTTGCCATTCCGTCTTCTACCACAAAAATACATTCTTTCATCTCCGCTTCATTTTGTTTTGATTTTTCTACAGCAGTATCTACCCGCATAGTAACCGCTTGAATAGGGATAGATGGAATGCCCTTTTTAAAATCTGTTTTTATATCAACAGTTGCTGACATTCCGGGCCTGAATGGTGACAGGTGAGGCTTTTCTTTATCAATTAAATCTTCATAAGAAGAAGGTAAAACACTAATTTTTACTTCAAAGTTGGTCACTTGATCCATATTCATTCCATCTGTTTTAGCAGAGTTTGCTATTTCAGTTACCACACCAAAAAACTGTCTGCTTAAATATGCATCTACCTAATAATTGCTGTATCACCAATAGAAACTTTTACAATATCATTTTCATTTACCTCAACATTAGACTCCATGTTTTGTAAATCGGCAATTCGCAATAGTTCAGTTCCT